>BNJS01003776.1_pt1 | contig 256159 bp, 318 predicted proteins | sample 8540461 | NCBI WGS metagenome assembly BNJS01 (sample SAMD00202454, study PRJDB9452) | human saliva metagenome | isolation source: human saliva | place: Japan | reverse complement strand
AATCTCCTGCCAACTCTTGGTAAAGCTCGTAGGCAGTATCCAAATCGTCCATTTCTTGATAGGAACGAGCAATCATCCACTTGGTCAATAGGTTTTCTGGCTCCTCACTTTGCAAGTCTAGAATATCCTCATAACGTTCCTGTTCTAGATAAATAGTAGCTAAACGCAGTAAGATTTCTTCCGTATCCTCAGCGTCTTCTTTTGCAGTAAGGAGGTAATTTTCTGCACCACTAGCATCATGCAATTCATAAGAAAATTGTGAAGCAGCCAGTAAGAGGCGAGTTTCAAAGGGATTTTTCTCTAGGCCTTGCTTAGCGATACGCAGGGCTCCTTGAACTTGATGTTCCTTATGTAAGGCCTGACTATACCCATACTCATAGCCTTCAAAGTCAGGAGAAATGGTATCAAGCTGCTTAAAGTAGAGGACAGCTTTTTGGTATTCTTCTCTATCAAAGTAAAGACTGGCTAACTCAAAAGCTGTTAGGTCATCGTATTCTAACTCCAGGGCTTTTTCTAAAAACTCTGTGGCCGTTTCAAATTTCCCTAACTGGGCATAGGCAAAGCCAATTCGTTGATAGGTAGAAATGCCTGTTTGCTCATAAATCGACCGATTATCTAACTGGGCATAGCCTTGAATAGATTCTTGGTAATTTTCCAACTCACTATCCAACTCTGCCAAGCCCAATATCAAGAGAGGATCCTCTGAGTAGGTCAAAGCCTCCAGCAGTTTCTCACGCGCCACATCTGTCAAACCTTCCATCTGGTAAAGGTCCGCTTTCAGAGCCAAAGCCGACACATACCAGTCACTGTCAGATTTGATTTCCTCAAGATAGGCAAAGGCTTCTTCAATTTGACCATCCTCGCTAGCAATTGCTGCTAGATTGAGATTAACATCTGGAAAATCTTCTACGATTTTCAGGTAAATTTCCTTAGCCTGAGGATAAAAACCAATCCCTTCAAGATAAGTAGCTAACTCATACAGAAGGTCACTTGGATCATTTTCTAAAGCTTTGACGAAATAGTGCTCTGCCTTGGTTAAATCTTGCTCTTCCAAAGCCTGTAACATCTGTTGACTATTGTTCACTCTTGACTTCCTCACCCTCTAGTTCATATAGGCCACTAACTACCTTATACCATTCAAAAATCGCTGAAATGACAACCTTAGCAGAGGCATAAACTGGAATACCGAGTAAGACTCCCCAAATACCAAACATGGATCCTGAAGTTAACAAGACAAAAAGAACATTAATAGGATGGATGTTTAATTGACTTCCCAAAATCAGTGGAGAAACAAAACGGCCTTCAATAGTTTGTTCTACGATAAAGACAATCACTACTTTCAAAAGCATGACTGGTCCTGCAATCAAGCCCAATACAAGGGCAGGAAGCATGGCTAGGAAACTACCAAGATAAGGAACCAGATTTAAAATACCAGCAGTAACCCCCAACGTAACTGCATAGCGTAGACCTATAATCTTAAAGAAGATGATAAACATTACCGCTACAATAATAGCTACTGTTACTTGCCCTCGAACATAATTGGACAACTGTTGATTCACATCTGATAAAACCTGTCCAACAGGTTCCTTCAATTTCGTCGGCATGAATTGGGTCAAATAGTTACGCAAGCCTTTCCCATCACGCAAGAGATAAAAGAGCATGAAAGGAACGATAATCAAAGCAACAATCACTTGAGAAGTTCCGCTAATAAAGGCGCTCACCCAGTTGACTGCCTGAGAAGAAACTTTACTTGCCCAAACTGTAGCCTGACTAGAGAAGTTTGTCAAAACTTGTTCTAACTGAAGCCTGAAATCATCTGGTAAATGCTTGGTTACCAAATCATTAATAACCCTGTCAGCATCTTCTAGGTAGATTGGTACATTTCTTGCAAATGTTAAGACCTGACGTTGCAGATTTGGAATAGCTACTGCCAAGCCCCAAATGATAAAGAGAGCGATGATGACAAAGACAATAGTGATAGCTATGACACGTTTAACCTTATGCTTCTCCAACCAATCAACAATAGGATTCAATAAATAATATAGCAAACCAGATAAGATCACTGGTAACATCACAACTGCCAAAAAGTCTAAAACAGGTGAAAATAGAAAACTAATCTTACTTAAAATAAAAAGATTCAGTCCTAATAATAAGGTTACCAAAAATACCGTAATGGCCTTGTTATCCAAAAACCACTTGAAAAACCAAGACAGGCTAAAATGTTTCTCTTTTTGTTCCATAAATAATTCCTTTCTGTCGTCCTTTCATTATACCATTTTTAGACCAAAATAACTCTTTTTTAAAGTGCTTACATAGATACAGCGACATAAAAAATCCCCTCAAAAGAGGAGATTTGATTAGTCTTGAATATGACGGTCTAAGTTCTTCTGATAATCAGCGTTTGATTTGGCTTTTTCTTCAGCAAATTTCTTGCGGAACTCATCCATTTCTTTAGTAGTGACTATCTTATCTTGAATTTTCAGATATTTATAACTATGTTCATTAGTCTTATCACCTACCCAGCCACCTGCACCGCTGCCAGGAACATTTTTCGTAACTAGCATTTGAGCACCGTCAGAGTATCCTGGAATAACAAGTGCACTATCTGACAACCAAGCTTGAGCCTTAGCATATTTGGAATAACGTTTTTGAAGGTCTGTTTTCTCACTATTTGCATCATCAATCAATTCTTTGTATTTATCCAATCCAACTGTTTTAATGACTGGATTGTCTGTCCCTGGTGCTACACCAAGAGAGCTGAGGAGACTTGGACCTGAAGTTGGATCAAATACATCTAAATAAGTTGATGGATCTGCAAAGTCTGGACTCCAACCACTGACTGCATTAATATCCCAGTCAGTATTTGTATTGGAGGTAGCTAGAACAGTCATACCGCTCAATTCGTCATCAGAAACTTGTTGAATATCAACAACTACATTGTCAGAGCCTAAGGCTTCCTCAATGGATTGTTTATAAGACTGAACCTGACGAATAAAATCTGGGCTTGATGAAGAAATTGGCAAATCTAAATGAATTGGGAACTGTACTCCATCAGCTTGAAGAGTTTTCTTAGCAGCTTCAAATTTAGCTTTAGCCTTGTCTACATTATGAAGTGAATCTTGGGCATCATCCAGACTAACATCTTTCCAGACATTATCCAATTTATCCAATTCTGTCTTAGTAACTTGACCAAATGTTTGATCTCCTACTTGTACAAATGTTGGAGGAGTGAAACTTGTACGTAACTTACGAGGTCCTACTTCATCACCAAATACTTGAGAAATAGCTGCTTTACGATCTGCCGCAAAAGCCAAAGCTTGACGGAAATCTTTGTTTAACAAGGCTTTCTTAGTAGATGATTTCTCTGCATCACTTGTTTTAGCAGTATGATTGTATGATACACGATCAATATTAGTAGACATATAGAATACGCCACCTCTTTGTTGACCATATACAATATTATCCTTGTATTTTTCTTTTAGACGTTCATAATTGGCAGAGTTTTTAAAGAGAGGTGCAGCTGGATAATGTCCCTCATCAAAACCACGTCCTAGGGAATCTGCATCTTGACCATCAAAGAAGGAGAACTTGATATCATCAATAAAGACATTTTGTTTATCCCAGTAGTTTTGATTTTTGGTCATTTCTATAGAAGACTTAGATGTAAGACCTTTGAGGAGATAAGGCCCATTATATAGAATGCTCGTTACATCCGTTGGCTTACCAAAGTCATCTCCTTTAGAAGCTAAAAAGTCTTCATTGACTGGTGCAAGGACTCCCATTGTTGTTTTTGAATTCCAGAAAGATTCTGGATGATTCAAAGTATAAACAACAGTATAATCGTCTGTTGCTTTTACACCAACAGTAGAAAAATCCGTTGTTTTCCCATTTACATAGTCATCCAATCCTTTGATTGATCCCTGTACCAAATATAGGGCCTGTGATTTCTTATCTGCCGCATGCTTCAGACCAGTTACAAAGTCCTGAGCCTTGACTTCACCATACTCTTCCCCCTCATTTGTATACCACTTGATACCCTGACGGATTTTATAGGTATAGGTCAAACCATCTTTGGAAACAGTCCAATCTTCTGCAACTGATGGAACCAGATTCCCATATTGGTCATTTTCAAGCAAGCCATCAATAACGTTCCCTGTGACCTGTTTTGTACTCTTGTTACCAGAAACGGTATAATCTAGAGTCGTGGGGTCTGATGAAAATACATAGGTATAAGTAACTGGTTTATTTGCTTCCTTATTCCCATTACCAGATGAACAAGCTGCTAGAACAGTTGCCGAGAGTACAGCAACTCCTGCTGCTAAGAAAACGCGTTTTTTCATAAACAAACTCCTTTGCAATTTGTATTAAGATTATTATAGCACTTTTCAAAAGGAAATCAACCACAATAATAAAATATTATTATATTTTGCAGTTTATTTGTACCTTCTAAGTACTGCTTCAACTCCATTTTTGTGATATAATAGTCTTATCTTTATATAGAGGTAAAGTTATGAAAGAAACTGTTTATTTTGGAACTTATACACGTCGTACTTCTCAAGGGATTTACAAGGCAGACTTTGATACAGAAACTGGTCAGCTTTCAAATCTAGAACTTTTTGCTACTGAGCCAAGTCCAACCTACCTTGCCTTTGACCAGCACCAACATTTATACACTGTTGGTAGTCAAGACGATAAGGGAGGAATTGCAGCCTATCAAACTGATGGAACCTTATTAAATCATGTCGTGGAAGAAGGAGCTCCCCACTGTTATGTTGCCGTTGATGAAAAGCGTAATTTGGTCTATGCATCCAACTACCACAAAGGACAGGTTCTTGTTTATAAACGTCAGGAAGACGGTAGTCTTCTACTTAGTGATGTGGATCAACACAGTGGCCAAGGTCCACATGAAAATCAAGCATCTCCTCATGTTCACTTTACAGACTTAACACCTGACCACTATCTAGTGACCTGTGATTTAGGTACTGACCAAGTCATCACCTATGACCTTGATCAAGAAGGGAAATTATCTAAACTCTATACCTATCATAGCCAGCCAGGATCAGGGCTCACGCCATATCATTTTCCCATAACCACTATAAAATCGCTTATCTGATTTGTGAACTCAATAGCACTATCGAAGTTTTAATCTACGATGATGTTGGTGAATTTGAACGCATGCAAGTTATTTCAACTCTACCAGAAGGTTACGAAGCCTTTAATGGAACTGCTGCTATTCGTCTCTCAAAAGATGGTAAATACCTCTACGCTTCTAACCGTGGCCATGATTCTATCGCAGTATATACAATCCTTGCGGACGGTAGTCTAGAGTTGTTAGAAATCGTTCCGACACATGGTCAGACTCCACGTGATTTTGATTTGACACCAGACCAAGAATTTGTCATTGCTGTCCATCAAGACTCTGACAATGCAACCGTTTTAAACGCAATCCTGAAACTGGTCGTCTAGCCGAACTTTCCAACGACTTCCATGTTCCAGAAGCGGTCTGCATCAGTTTTGCTCCCTTAAGAAAACCATAAAAAAATGAACTTGGTAACTCAAGTTCATTTTTCTTATAATCTTTTTCCGACATTAATCCGGTTAATGGCACGTTGCAGTGCAATCTTTGCACGACGTTCTTGGTCAATCAAGTTTTTGTCTTGTGCTTCTTCAATTTCTCGCTCTGCACGAAGCTTGGCACGTTCTGCACGACTAATATCGATATCACGAGCACGTTCTGCAGAATCCGCAACGATTGTGATGGTATTATTGGCAATTTCAATAACGCCTCCGTTTACTGCAATCCAGTTCACGTGATCTTCATCATCAATACGTTTTACCTTTACTTCATCAACTGCTAAAACCGCAATCATATTTTCATGTCGTGGCAAGATCCCCATCTCACCATCCAGAGTTCGAACCGATACATAGCTGGCATGGTGATCATAGACGAGACCATCTGGTGTCACGATCTGGACAGTTAACTGAGCCATAGATCACCTCTTAAAATCCCATTTTTTCAGCTTTTGCAATTACATCTTCGATAGAACCTACACCACGGAAGGCATCTTCTGGCAAGTGGTCGTGTTTACCATCAAGGATTTCCTTAAAGCCACGTACAGTTTCAGCAACTGGGACATAAGATCCTGGCTGACCAGTGAATTGTTCCGCAACGTTGAAGTTTTGTGACAAGAAGAACTGGATACGACGGGCACGTGCAACCAAGGTCTTTTCTTCATCAGAAAGCTCATCCATACCAAGGATAGCAATGATATCTTGCAATTCATGGTAACGTTGAAGGACACGTTTTACTTCAGCAGCAACTGCATAGTGCTCTTCTCCAACGATTTCAGGTGCCAAGGCACGTGAGCTTGAAGCAAGTGGGTCAACGGCTGGGTAAATACCCAATTGTACCAACTTACGTTCCAAGTTTGTTGTAGAATCCAAGTGAGCGAAGGCTGTTGCTGGCGCTGGGTCAGTATAGTCATCCGCTGGCACATAGATAGCCTGGATAGAGGTTACAGAACCCTTCTTGGTTGATGTGATACGTTCTTGCAATTGCCCCATTTCTGTAGCAAGGGTTGGTTGATAACCAACGGCTGATGCGCATACGACCCAAAAGGGCAGATACTTCTGAACCAGCCTGGAGTGAAACGGAAGATATTATCGATAAAGAGAAGCACGTCTTGGCCTTCTACATCACGGAAGTATTCAGCGATTGTCAAACCAGTAAAGGGCAACACGCATACGTGCTCCTGGTGGCTCATTCATCTGACCAAATACCATGGCTGTTTTCTCGATAACACCTGATTCTTTCATTTTCCCAGTAAAGGTCGTTCCCCTCACGAGTACGTTCCCCAACACCAGTAAATACTGAAATACCACCGTGTTCTTGGGCAATGTTGTGAATCAATTCTTGAATCAAGACAGTTTTACCAACTCCGGCACCACCGAAAAGTCCAACTTTACCACCTTTAAGGTAAGGGGCAAGAAGGTCGATAACCTTAATCCCTGTTTCAAGGATTTCAGAAGAGGTAGACAACTCATCAAAAGTTGGAGCTTTTTTATGAATTGGCTGACGCTCTGCGTCTTCTGTAAAAGGAGCTTCCAAGTCAATGGTATCTCCCAAAACGTTGAAGACACGTCCCAAAGTTTCTTTACCTACTGGTACAGAGATTGGACGACCTGTGTCCAATACTTCCATTCCACGAGTCAACCCATCTGTTGATTCCATGGCGATAGTACGGACCATACCATCTCCCAACTCCAAGGCTACTTCAAGGACGATTTTTGTTTTTCTTTCGTCATTTTTGTAGACGACAAGTGCATTGTTAATCTCAGGAAGTTTTTCCCCTGCTGCAAACAAGACGTCTACAACAGGACCGATAACCTGAGCAATTTTACCTGAACTCATCTCCTTCTCCTATTCTATATAAGATACTGTCGGTTCCTAGCTCAACTAGGTCCTAATACTCTTCGAAAATCTCTTCAAACCACGTCAGCATTATCTGCAACCTCAAAACAGTGTTTTGAGCAGCCTGCGGCTAGCTTCCTAGTTTGCTCTTTGATTTTCATTGAGTATGTTCATTTTCATACGAGCTGGACTAGAGCCTATTCTAAGGCACTAGCTCCTGCTACGATTTCTGTAATTTCTTGTGTAATCGCCGCCTGTCTGGCACGGTTATACTGAATTGTCAAATCATTAATGACTTTCTTAGCATTATCTGTCGCTGTTTGCATGGCTGTCATACCGGCAGCATTTTCAGCTGTCTTAGCATCGATAATAGCCCCGTAAATCATACTTTCTGCAAACTGAGGCAGCAACTGCTCCAAAATTTCTTCTCGGCCTGTCTCAATTCAAAAAGTCAAGCTGTAGTCTTCATCCGCTTCATTTTGGATCCAAGTCAACAATCAGAAGCATTTGCTCACACGCATTTGACTGGTTAGCGTATTGACATGGTGGTTGTAGCAGACATAGAGCTCATCAAAGAGTTCATTTTGGTACATTTCAACAGTTTTTGAAATAATCTTACGAACTTCATCAAAGCTAGGTTGATCTGCCAAGCCACGTAATTCATAAAGTGGTTGAATACCACGAGCCTTAAAAGAAATCAGCTCCCATTCCACCGATACAGATCATTTCAAAACCTTGACCATCTGGATGGTATTCTTCCTTTCAACTCCATAACGGCTTTCAGAATAGAAGAATTATACCCTCCAACCAAACCACGGTCTGAAGTAATGACGATATAGCCTGTCTTCTTCACGGGACGGCTAATCAACATAGGATTGGTTGAACCACCAGCTCCATTACCATGAAGGATATCTGTCAAAAGTTTACGCACTTTCTGAGCATAAACTTGGAAGTTACGAGCAGCTTCTTCAGAGCGACCTAGCTTAGCAGCCGATACCATTTGCATGGCATTAGTGATTTGACTCGTATTTTTTGTTGAGGCGATTTTTGTTTTAATATCATTTAGAGATACTGCCATCTGACACCTCTATTCTTATTGGAAGCTGGTTTGATTGAGAAACTCTGTAATCGCAGCATCCAAGACTGCTTCTTCTGGCAAGTCTTTTGTATCACGAATGGTTTCCAAAATCTCTGGATGTTGAGCATCAAAGAAGGCATGGAACTCTTCCTCGAAACGAACAATGTCATCTACTGGAACAGTATCCAAGAAACCATGTGTCAAAGCATAGAGAATGGTTACTTGTTTCTCAACAGGTAATGGTTTGTGAACAGGTTGTTTCAAGACCTCAACAGTACGACGGCCACGGTTCAACTTAGCCTGTGTTGCTGCGTCCAAGTCAGAACCAAACTTAGTGAAGGCTTCCAACTCACGGTATGAAGCAAGGTCGATACGAAGTGTACCAGCAACCTTCTTCATGGCTTTGATTTGTGCAGAACCACCTACACGTGATACAGATGAACCCGCATCGATGGCTGGACGAATCCCCGCATTGAAGAGGCCATCGCCAAGGAAGATTTGTCCATCAGTGATAGAAATCACGTTGGTTTGCGATATAGGCAGAGATATCTCCTGCTTGTGTCTCGATAAATGGTAGGGCTGTAATTGATCCACCACCAAGTTCATCAGAAACTTTAGCTGAGCGCTCAAGCAAACGGCTGTGAAGATAGAAAACATCCCCTGGGAAGGCTTCACGACCTGGAGGACGACGAAGCAAGAGTGACAGTTCACGATAAGCTACCGCTTGTTTTGATAAATCATCATAAACAATCAAAACATGCTTCCCTTGGTACATAAATTCTTCTGCCATAGCAACCCCCAGCATAAGGAGCTAGGAAAAAGCAATGGAGATGGTTGTGAAGCAGAGGCTGTCACAACGATTGTGTAATCCAAGGCACCGTACTGACGTAGTGTTTCTACTTGCGTACGAACTGTTGATTCTTTTTGTCCAATCGCAACATAGATACAGATCATATCTTGACCTTTTTGGTTCAAGATTGTATCAATCGCAATGGTTGTTTTCCCTGTCTGACGGTCACCGATAATCAACTCACGTTGACCACGACCAATCGGTACAAGGGCGTCAATAGCTTTCAAACCAGTTTGCAATGGTTCTGATACAGACTTACGTTGCATAACACCAGGAGCTGGTGCTTCTACTGGACGAGTTTTATCAGTGTGGATTTCTCCAAGACCGTCAACTGGACGACCAAGCGGATCCACAACACGACCAATCAGACTTTCACCTACTGGGACTTCCATGATTTTACCTGTACGGCGGATTGTATCGCCTTCACGGATATCTGTAAAGTCACCTAGGATGATAATACCAACGTCTGTTGACTCCAAGTTTTGAGCCATACCATAAGAGCCGTTTTCAAAAATCAACAACTCTCCACTCATGGCATTTTCAAGGCCATGAGCACGCGCGATACCATCCCCGATATAGGTTACAACACCTGTTTCAGTCACATCAAAATTGGGTTTGAAATTTTCAATTTGTTGCTTAATTAAAGCGCTGATTTCTTGTGCGTTAATTGCCAAAAGAACACCACTTTCTATTTCAAATTTTCTTTAACAACTTTAAGTTGTTGTTTAATACTCACATCAATTGTCTTGTGATTGGCAAAAATGACAAAACCACCAATGAGACTTTCATCGATTTGTTCTTTTACACTCCTTACTTTCAGAGACATTTTTTTCTCAATCAAAGGGAGCAAGCGACTCTTTTGTTCATCTGTTAAAGGATGAGCAGAAGTAATCGTCACTTCAAATCGATTTGTTTCTTTTTCAAGTCGGTTCAAGCAATCTACAAGCACATCATAAAAAAGATTTGCTCTGTGATTGTAGGCCAGAACCTGGATCAAGTTTTGCAATAAAGGTGACACAGAGTCTTGGAAGAAAGCAATTGTTTTTTCCTTATCAGACTCGTCTACTGCCACTTTTTTTAAAAAAGAAGGTAAACCTGTTTCTTCAGCAACTTGCTTGATTTGAGTCAAGTCTGAAAAAATACGGTCTTCTTCTCCTTTTTCAAGTACCAATTGGACAAAAGGCATGCTGTATTTTTCAATTACCTTTACTGTTTTCTTGTCCATTAAGCTTCTCCTAGCTGATCGATATACTGATCAATGAGTTCTTTATGGGCATGACCGTCAAGGTTTTGTGAGATGATTTTACCAGCCAAGCTGATTGTCAAATCTGCTACCTCACCCTTAACGCTTTGTAAAGCTTCAGCTTTGTTTTGAGCAATTTCTTGGTTTGCTTTTTCTTTTAAGCGTCCTGCTTCTAGTTTAGCATCTGCTAAAATACTAGCCTTACTTTTCTCAGCTGTTTCTTTCGCATTCTCAATGATTGTCTTAGCTTCTTTACGGCTACCAGCCAATTCATCTTCGCGTTTTTGAGCCAATACTTCTGCTTTTTGACGTGCTTCTTCAGCTCTGTCAATATCTGAAGCAATTTTTTCAGCTCTTTCTTCGAAAATGCCTGTAATATTAGACCATGCAAATTTTTTAATCAAGACTAGCAAAAGGATAAAAGAGCCAGCGATTAAAATAAAATTACCAATTAATTCACCTACTGTTACGTGCATCAGTTACTCCTTTCTACTCTTCATCATTAATTTTATTTCCTAGGTACATAGAGGATAATAGTGTAAAGACATAGGCTTGTACACAAGAAATGAACACGGAAAATGCAGTCCAAACTAAGTTTGTCCCAAATGCGATTGGATACCAAAAAATAGCCTGATGTGAAAGTAAAAGAAGCAAGCTTGTCATTACTTCACCTGCAAAGATATTCCCAAAAATCCGCAAAGCAAGAGAAAGGAAATTCGTGACTTCTTCAAGTAGATTCATCGGTGTCATAAATGCAGGAGTTACAAAACCTTTTAGGTATTGTTTAATCCCACGACGACGAATCCCCTCAATGTGCGCCATCACAATAATACAGAAAAGACAAGACAAGGTCAAATGAAAGATTTGCAGTTGGCGATGTCCAAAGGTTTGTCCCATCTGTTGTTTGAAGTTTAGCCATCAAACCAAGATTATTGCGATGACCATAAAAAGAAATAAGCATAAGTAAAAGAGTGAGTAATCTTTCATGTAGTGGGAACCAAGGTTAGGTTCTGTAAATCCAATTACAAAATCATAGAGATACTCTAGTACATTTTGTTTACCTTTGGGTTTCAATGTCATATTACGACTTGCCCAATAGATAAAATGCAAAAATCAGAAACACAGACAACAAAAGTCAAGGCTGTCAAGAGTTAAATCAAAGGTAACAGGACCAATATTGATGGTTGGATTGATACTTTCTTCCATCTAAACATTCTCCCTTTCTCCAATTTATATTTCGTTATTTAATAATAAATGAGAAGACAAGAGTTACGAAGAAAGTTCCTTCGATAAAGGCAACCCCTAAAAACATCAAGCTACGAAACTCAGCGATAATATCTGGTTGGCGAGCTACTGATTTCAACAAACCATTCATCAACATACCCTCACCAAGAGATACACCCATACAGGCAAGACATAGACCGAAAAATGTTAAATTCATGACGAATTCTCCTTTTAATTAAAATTTACTTACTTAGTTTAGTCCTAAAAATTGGATTTGTCAACTTTTTACTAACATTGAAAGCGTTTAATGAAAATTATTTACAATTTTACTATTTTTAAGCCTATTATATAGAAAACTTTGTAAAAAACTTGTAATAAATCCGACCATTATCTAGACCTTTTCTGAAAAAAATATTGAAAAAAATCCGAGATGAAATCTCGGATAAAAATAATATATTTTATTTAACCTAATGCTCTTTTAGTAAGAAGATTAAAGGCAAAAATCTTTCGTTTCCTACATGTTTATTAAGCACGAACTGTGACGCTGGTTCCATCTTCCTTATAAAGATTGATAAGGCCTTCTTTTAGAGCTCGAACCATGTCTCCAGCTTGAACAGGTTGTGGGACTTTGATTGTCAAGAGTTCCATCGGATTTGGAGCGCGGTCGATTTTATTGCCTTTGGCATCATGCAAATCTTCGATATAAGTTTCAAAGTGACGGAAACCTGGGCCATAAAACTCTACTTGGTCTCCTTCGTTAATCACGTTCCGTTGGCGAATGGTTGCTGTTTGTGTTGCATCATCATAAGAAACCACTTCAGCGACAAACTTGTACTCAGGAATTTTACGGCGAGCACCAAATAACTGTTCATTTTCAGATGGTGTACCGTAGTAGAAACCTGTTGCCAATTCACGTTGGGCAACCTTCCACATCTCATCAATCAAGTCTTGCTTGATAGCTTCAAACTTCTCTGGACTTTCTAGATAGGCATCAACAGCTGCCTTGTAGCAGTTGGTTACTGTTGATACGTAGTGAATAGACTTCATACGTCCTTCGATCTTCAGACTGTCCACACCATTTTCAATCATATCTGGAATATGGTCAATCATGGACATGTCAACAGCTGACATTGAAAATTCTTCAGGAATTTCTCCTTTCAAGCTCTTACGTTCTTTCCCAAATGGCATATCGTGAGGGTCATATTTCCAACAGCATGACTGAGAACATCACCACGGTTGCATCACGCATACTCATGTGGTTTGAAAAGAGTACAACGACCAGAGTAAAGAAATACACATGGCTCCGTGGACAAAAGGCTTCAATCTCAACATCTGTACGTTTGCGGATTTCTGCCAATTCTTCCATTGAAACCTCACGCGCCAAAACGACACGAGTCAAGCCTAGTTCTTTCCAGAACTCAAGGGTTTCATAGTTAGTGGCACTGGCTTGAGTAGAGAGGTGGATTTCAAGACCAGGCGCTTCAGTCGCTGCAATCATAATCAAGGCTGGGTCAGATACGATAACTGCTGCAATCCCGATATCACGCAGTTTACGGAACCACTCACCAGCACCAGCTTCATTTCCTTCGTGCATAACCATGTTGGCAGCCACATAAACCTTAGCACCATACTTGGCCGCAAACTGTACACCTTCTTCCATCTGTTCAAAGGTAAAGTTACCTGCACGGCTACGAAGACCATAGGCCTGACCACCGATAAAGACAGCATCTGCTCCATATTGAACAGCTACCTTTAGCTTCTCTAAAGTCCCTGCAGGCGATAAAACCTCAGGACGTTTTAATGTTTTTGTCATGTTTTCTCCTATTTGCAATATAAAAGTTTGACGTTTTTCCTTCTCATTTTATAGTAAATAAGGGATAAAATCAAGCCTGGACAGATTGTTTTGACAATTCTAATCTTTTAAGCTTTGTATAATAATTGTTAAACTATCGAATATAAACCAATTTTAACAAGTAGCCAAAAAGTCTAGAAAAGTAAAAACCAGTATCCAAAGATACTGGCTCATTAAACCACATAAATTAGTCCTTAGATGACTACTCCCACTCAACTGTTGCAGGTGGTTTACTTGTAATATCATAGACGATGCGGTTAACATGATCCACTTCGTTTACGATACGTACAGAAATCTTTTGAAGGACATCCCAAGGAATTTTGGCAAAATCAGCAGTCATACCATCAATAGAGGTGATGGCACGGATTGCAATTGTATAGTCATACGTACGACCGTCACCCATAACACCAACTGAACGAACACCTGTGTTAACAGTGAAGTATTGCCAGATATCGCGGTCAAGACCAGCCTTTGCAATTTCTTCACGAAGGATAGCGTCTGACTCACGAACAGTTTCCAGTTTCTCCTCAGTTATTTCACCCATGACACGGATAGCAAGACCTGGTCCTGGGAATGGTTGGCGCCATACGATATGGTCTGGCATACCAAGCTCTGTACCAAGGGCACGAACTTCGTCTTTATAAAGAGTGTTGAGTGGTTCAATCAGTTCAAACTGCATGTCTTCTGGAAGACCACCCACGTTGTGGTGTGACTTAATAGTTTGAGCTGTATCTGTACCAGACTCGATAACGTCTGTATATAAGGTACCTTGAGCAAGGAATTTCACATCTTTGAGCTTGCTTGCTTCGTCATCAAAGACATAGACAAACTCGTTACCGATGATTTTACGTTTTTGTTCAGGGTCAGAAACGCCAGCAAGTTTGTCAAGGAAACGTTTAGCAGCGTCTGCTTTGACGATATTCAAACCAAACTTACCACCAAGCATGTCCATAACTTGGTCCGCTTCTCCTTTACGAAGAAGACCGTGATCCACGAAGATACAGATCAATTGATCGCCAATCGCTTTTTGGAGAAGAACTCCAACAACTGAAGAGTCAACACCACCTGATAGACCAAGAAGGACACGTTTATCACCGACGGTTTCACGAATTTTTTGGATCTGCATATCAATGAAGTTATCCATTGACCAATCGCCTTTAGCCTTACAAATGTTAAGGGCAAAGTTACGAAGGATATCATTTCCGTATATAGAATGGCGAACTTCAGGGTGGAATTGGATACCGTAAATGTGTTTATCTGGGTTTTCAATGGCTGCATAAGGGCAGTCAGCTGATATTCCAGTACGAACAAAGTCAGCAGGAATTTCAGTAACCGCATCACCATGGCTCATCAAAACAGTCTGTTCATCAGGTGTTGATTCAAAAAGCGCTGATGGTGTGTGAGTTAGGGTTGATTGACCGTATTCACGATTTCCAGCATCACCTGCAGGGACAACTTTTCCTCCAAGTTTATGGGTCAATAACTGCATACCATAACAAATTCCCAAAATAGGAATTCCGAGTTCGAAGATTTCTGGGTCAATATCAAATGAACCATCTTCGTATACAGAGTTTGGACCACCTGATAGGATAATTCCTACAGGATTGATTTCACGAACTTCAGCAGCTGAAATTTTATGGCTCTTTAGTTCTGAAAAAACGCCAATCTCACGGATACGGCGTGAAATCAGCTGGTTATATTGGCTACCATAGTCCAGCACGATGATTTTTTCTACATCTTGCAAATCAGTTGATATGTTGCTCATCTTTTTCCTTTCTCAAAAGAAATATCTTTTTTCAATATTCTATCACAAATAAGGGCGAATTACCAACTAAACAAGGTGAAGATTGACTTTTTCTAGTTTATTGGGGTACAATAGAGAAAAGATAGAAATGAAGTGAAAAATATGCTACCCGCTTATATGAAAATCCATGATCAGATTAAAAAGGATATTGACGAGCACCGTTGGGCTATTGGGGAGAGACTTCCTAGTGAACGAGACTTAGCAGAGCAGTTTGCGGTCAGTCGCATGACCCTCCGCCAAGCTATATCTCTATTAGTTGAAGAAGGTGTTTTAGAGCGCAGAGTTGGAAGTGGCACCTTTGTTTCCAGTACTCGAGTACAAGAAAAGATGCGAGGGACAACCAGTTTTACTGAAATTGTTAAGTCCCAAGGTAAAGTTCCCTCTAGCCAGCTCATTTCCTACAGAAAAACCATTCCCAATGAGCAGGAAGTTGCCAAGCTAGGAATTTCTCCTACCGAAAATATTATCCGAATGGAGCGGGTTCGCTATGCCGACCAAGTTCCTCTGGTTTATGAAGTGGCTTCTATTCCTGAAAAATTCATTAAGGACTTTAAAAAAGAAGAAATCACTAGTCATTTCTTCCAGACTCTACAAAAACACGGCTACCGTATCGGTAAATCACAGCAGACTATCTATGCTCGCCTTGCTAAAGAAAAAATTGCCCTCTATTTGGAAGTTGAAAAAGGACACGCTATTCTTGGTTTAACTCAGGTTTCCTACCTAGAAGATGGTACTGCTTTTGAATACGTAAAAAGTCAGTATGTAGGCGAACGATTTGAATTTTATCTTGAAAACAATTAATACTCTTCGAAAATCAAATTCAAACCGCGTCAACGTCGCCTTGGATTATATATGTGACTGACTTTGTCAGTCTTATCTACAACCTCAAAGCAGTGCTTTGAGCAGCCTGCGGCTAGTTTCCTAGTTTGCTCTTTGATTTTCATTGAGTATAAAAATACTACGCAAAAACTCTCTGTCACGGAAACCAATCCGAGTCCACTGAAAAAATAGGTCTCTTACTTTTAATGAAATGAAAACCGAGGAATCTCTCGTTAATTTGAGCGAGTTCCTCGGTTATTTTGTATTTATTAAGGTCATAATTCGTTTCATATTGACCACGAAAATGGTTGTTGCTGCCTGTAACTCCATGCTGAAAAGACCCGATGCTCTCGCGACATCAAAGCCATGTCTCTGTTTTTAGTTCGGCATTCTTTGCTTCGATTTTATAGCGATGTCTGGCCATTTCTTTAAAATAAGGTGTTTCCTGAAATTTCTTCTGGAAAAGATGGTCGTCACTCTTAATGGCTATTGAATAAGTTTTTAGACTTTGCCCCCTCCTTATAACATCCTTCCTTGGAAAGGCAACTCTTGCACTTCTCAATGTCAAAGTAATGAGTGACAACTTGATTCTTATTTTGATATTTTTTTCCTGTCCTTGCTTTGCGAACAGCCATGTGTCCTTCTGGACAGACAAATAGCCCTGCATCTTTATTAAATTCAAACGCATCCTCTTCTTTACGGTAACCTTTTGAAACAGAAGGATTCAGTTTTGAAACCAAATGAATCTTTTCTTTGCGAGCTAGTTGAATGTTGTCCTTTCCTGAATAAGCCGCATCACCAATAATAGTCTCGATGTCCAGACTATTTTCCTTTGTTTTGACATATAACTCAGGTAAATATTTCCCATCGCTTTGTTCACCAGAAGTGACCACACAAGCAGTAATAATCCGTTCATCCGTCATAGCGATATGACTTTTATATCCATAGAAAGAGGTGTCGGCTGTCTTATGTCCGAGCCTAGCCTCCTCCTTAACAGAAGCTTCCAAATGTTCTAAGTCGTCCTCGACAGCCTCTCTTAGGTAATTGAACTTTTGAGAAACAGTCGGTAGGGCTAAGAGTTCCTCGTGTTTTTCAACCACAGCCATTAACTCCTCTGTATAGGTCAACTCTGCTTCGAGGTTATCTTCTTGAGGTTTCTTTGGAAATTCTATTTTGATATCTTCTGAATGTTGATAAATTGTTTTACGTAAAGCTTTTGAACGCTCTCTAAGGATTTCTTGGGGTTTCTTATGATTATAATGAGATTTGGTGTGAGTGGCATCCACAATGAGGATTTTTACTCTTAATCAAGTTATGTTCGAGTGCAATTTGAACAGACTTCTGAATCAATACATCAAGCAGTTTGTCATCTTTAATTCTTAGCTTTCTAAATTTTCGTCAGAGAGGATGGCTCGATAACAGAATCCTCAGGAGCTAGACCAAGAAAAAATTTAAAGGCCATATCTGACAAGGAACGTCCTACCACATCTACATCTGATAACTTATAAATATCTTTTAACAAGAGATATTTGAACATCATAATCGGTGAATAAGCTTTACGCCCAAAAATCAGGGACGATAATTCTTTTTCTAGTTCATCATAAATAAAGCTAAAAATCACAGAGTTCAGTTAGCTGACGTAAAAAAAGTGGGTTTTTAGGAACCACGATATCATACAAACTAGAATAAGGACTGACATCCATAGTTAACTGATTATCAAGCATCATCTCACCTCATCTCTAGTATAACAAAAAAGCCATCAATTTGATGACTTTTTCAGTAGACTCGTCCCGGACAAAGAGTCTTTTTATTTTTCTAAGAGTAAATCTTTCAAAGAAATCAGAGTTACAGCAAACAATATCATTGCCATACCAAGAAAATCAATGGGATAAAATTGTTCATTCATAATTAGGAAGGCAAAGAAAACCGCCGAAATTGGCTCAATTGAAGCCAACAAACTTGACTTGACCGGTCCAATCAGACTGGCTCCTTTTAAGAAGGCTGTATAGGCAAAGACAGTCCCGATAAGGATAATGCCCGCAAAAGCAAGGAGAAAATCAAGACTAGTTGGGATAGTAGTCTGTAGAACTCCTGTAAAAGGAAGGGCGACCAAACCTGCTATGACCATTCCCACACCAATAACCAAACTGCTCCCCCACTTCTTAATCAAGGCTATGGGCAAAATGATATAAAGTGCGTAAGTCAGAGCAGAAAAGAGACCCCAAGAACAGGCCTGCAGGTGTCATGGATAACTGGTCCAACTGCCCATGAGTGGCGATCAGGAAGGTTCCTCCGATGGCTAATATGATAGAAACAATCTCTCCCAGTGTCGGCGCCACCTTATCCTTGATACAGCTATAAATCAAAATTCCCGACAGGACAAACATACTGAAGCACTGTCGCGGTTCCTGCATTGGTCTCCTGAATAGCAGTTAGATAGGCAAATTGATTGAGGAATGAGACCAATTAGAGCAAAAATAAGAAGAGACAGCAAACTCTTTCTATCCTTTAAAAAGGCCAGCATTTTATCCTTTGCAGTAGCATAAGCCAAGAGCATGAGAATTCCCACCAGCGATTAAAAGACGCAAGTTGGTCAAAACCAGAGCCGAAATTCCGTGTGCCATCAGGTATTGGCCACTCGTTCCTGACAAGCCCCAAGCAATTCCAGCCACAACTGTTAATAGAGTCCCTTTTAAACTGTTTGACATGTCTCTCCTTACTCTTCTTTGCGAATCAAGTCCATCACTTGATTGCGGTCTACAATCCATTGAGCCCTCTCATCCTTTTCATAGGTACGATTCGATAGGAAAATGACCGCTTCTTGCTTCTGACGATTCCACATGATAAAGGTACCTGTATAGCCCGTATGGTCTAGCCAATCTCCTTCCAAATTCCATGCCAAAGAACGTTCCTTGTCATCCAAAGGAGAAAAATTTTGACTCAAATCTCTTGCAAAATCATCTGCTAAATAGTGTTCTAAAAAGATTTGTAAATCCTTTACAGTCGAAAACAAACCAGCACTACCTGCATGTCTGCCCAGGAGGCGAGCCTTGGGATCATGTACCAGACCTGCCTCTACACCTCTGACTGTTGGAACAGCAAGCTCAACCGGCCCAAACTGGGTTTCATTCATTCCCCAAGGTTTCAAAACTTGCTCCTGTAAAATCACATCCAAGTCTTGATTAAAGATTCTTTCCAAGATAAAACCTAACAGCAAAAAATGGACATCCGAATAAAGAAAGGCTGGCTGACTTCGTCTCTTGAGATGAAACATGGCTTCCTTTAATTCTGAGGCAGTTAAAAGATCACGATTGGGAATAAACGGATCAAGATCTGTAGCATGAGTTAAGAGCTGACGAATAGTGATGTCTGGATAATCACTTTCAGGTAAAAAATCGGTTACCGGTCTGTCAATATCTAATTGACCTTTTTCCCACAAGAAGGTAAAAACGGTACCAACCCCAACAACCTTGCTGACACTAGCTAGGTCATAAAGCAGTCCTACCTCAGTCTGCAAGCCATGCTCTGGGTCACTCTGGCCTAAATAGAACTCCGTCCAATGATTGTCCTTAAAATACGCAAAAGAGGCTCCGGGATAAATCCCTGCCTCGATTTGTTCTTCTATTTTTTTAATAATCTTGGTCCACTTCATACTTCTTCAAACCACAATTCAACATTATTTCTATCTTTACCAAGGAAGAATTTTTCAGACTTAGGAATAAAATATTCGGTAGACTCAAACTTTTGGCGAAGACTTGCTATATCTAGTTCATTGACCAAGAACTTGAGCATAGATAAGTCCCAAGTAACCGTATTGTCCACAGTCAAATCCTGCCCCTGAGCTGGGATAAAATCAAGTGATGCTCCCAATTTCAGATGGTTCCAAGAAACTTTCGACATCCGTTGGGAGATGTAATTCCATAGAAATCTCAAATTTACTTAAAGAAATTGACTCCAAATCTGTTTGAAATTCAGGCTTTTTCTCCTACTTCTACTAGACTTGCTCTATCATCTTCCGCATGAATCAAAATCAAATCATCTTCTGGAGAGTAAATTTCAAAAGCGTAGCCATTTTGACCTTTATATAATCGATGAATCGAATCTGTTTTAGATAAGAGTCCTTCAATTTCTAAGGGATTTTCCACCTTGACAATCAATCTAGCTAGTTTTTTTCTTCCCTCTACCTTACGAGTACGCATACTTGGGAGCTTCTTCTAAAACCAGCTTTTCTAGACCTGTTTGATCACCTAGTGACAGAAAGGCTGACTCTTCTAACAAGGCCTTCATGCCAAGGGTTTCAATATAAAATGTTTCATTTAATTTTCTATTATTAACTTTTTAAAGTAGGAATAATCCGTACAATCTGATTTACATTCATAAATTCCTCCAACTCTTTTTATTTTAAAGGATTTTTAGAATTTTTTTACAAGAAATTATGCTCAAATTTACTGATTTTCACCTCATTAAAAATTTTTCAAAAAGGCTGGCCCAAAACTCCATTTTAGGAAAAACAAAAGTCAAAAAGGCAGAAAATGGATTGATAACAAATAGTTGACTATTTTTTTGTTGCTTTTTGATTTCAGATGAATGTCAGCAATAAAAAGAACCAGCTCTTAGAACTGATTCCTTCTTTTTACAAGTGAAAAATTAGTTATTTTCAACTCTTAGAACTGATTCCTTTTACAAGTGAAAAATTAGTTGTTTTCAACTTTTTCCTCGTATTTTGGTCTGATCGTTGTACCTGAGTTAACAATGGTACGTTTTTGAACAAGAGGAAGGTCTGTGCGATTATAAACTGTACGCCATGGTTCCCAAACAAGCCCTGTTTTTTCTTGAATCTTCACGCGTATATTACGCACATTTCCTCTAAATTGAATTTCAGTTTGGAAACCAGCTGTTCTACTTTTACCATTATCTTCCCATTGACGTGAGCGGATACTTTCGATACCATCCTTGTCATAAGTTACTTCATCCCAGTAAACATAGTAACGAGCGATATAGGCTCCCTTATGATGTAAATTGAGGAAACCATTTTTGTATGAAGTGACTTTCGTTTCAATGTAGTCTGTATTACTTTGAATTGTGGCCACTTGATTATCTTTCAAGAATGCAGTCTTATAAGAAATTGGAACAGCAGGGTTTTGTGTACTGAAAGTAGCTCCTTCTTGAATCAAACTCTTCAAATCTTCTACTGTACCTGTCACAACACGTCCAGCTCTATCAGCATTTCCTCCTACGATTGATACTGTTACCTTGGTATCCTTCAATACACGCGCCCATTCAGATTCGGCTTTAATCGGTACTCCCTTAATTACAGCATCGATAGCTGCTTTCAACTCTGTACTCTTGCTTGTTGTTTCAAATTTGACATACATTTGACGTCCGTATGAGACACTTGACACATATACAGGAGGTGTCTTTTCATCAATTCCACGTGCTTTCAATTGATCAACCGTTACTCCTTGGGCAAATACATCTGACGGATTTTTTGGAGCATCAAAGTTTGCAGTATAGTAAATTTGTTTAAATCGACGACCTCAATTTGTTTCTCACCCTTGTTCACAGCCTCAAAGTCAATTTTTAAATTAACTCCAATCTTTTCAAAATCACTTCCAAATTTTGCTTTCAACTGATTCATGCTGTAAGCAGAAGTTGATTCGTATTGCATACGTGCTGGAGCAGGATTTTTCGCAGCATATTTTTCATGCCAACGATTTAACAAGGTATTCACACCTTCCTGCATACCACTTACAGTTGGATTAGCATCTACATAGCTATCTCCGCCTACCATTCCTGGTAAATCAACACTAATTCTACCTTTGCTTCGATCTAAACTAATTTGCTGTGGTTTATTTTCTAGAAGGTCTTGATTTGCTTTAAACAAAGCACCTAGGTAAATATCCCCATTGCTATTAATGGCAACATCAGAAGAACCATTGGAAAGACTCTTCTTCACTTTCTCTACAACCACAAACTCATTCCCTTGTTGCCTTGTGCTTGTATTCGTGTAATTTTCTAGCGCCTCACCTCGTCTAGTTAAAATATCTGTTTTATCATAATTCAAATCAAACAAATAGTGATTGAGTTCAGCAGTAAAATCTGTTTTTGATCTATTTTCTGATTTATTGCTTGTTGCACTCTTGTCTTTTACAGTGCGATACACTTCGACTTCTGCTAAGCTAAGTGGTGTTTTTGAATTATTTAGCTCCACTTTAACATATCGTGCATTAATTCCTGAGAATTGAACATCAATTGTTGGTTGATTGTTTAAGCTATCGATATGTTGACGAGTTACTTCATTTCCAGCTTTATCCAACAAAATAACATCAAAATTAGATAAACGCTTTGCTACATCCCCATCTCCACGATTGTAGATACGAACAGTTCCTACTGATTCTTCTTTCTCTAAATCAACTTTCCACCAAGAATGATCTTGAAATCTGTATGGGTAACTGAACGGTGGCTCCATGCGTTATCACGATTGCCATCAACCGCTCTAGACGCTTCTCCTCCATACGCAATTGAACTTTGACTTGCAGGTTTGTGAGCAGCAATGTTTTCACCCGAAACTGCAGCTACACTTTGCTCTGTAGCTTTTACTACATTTGATTGAAAAATCAGTCCAGAACCTAGTAAAAATGTTGCAATGGCAACGCCACATACTCCAACACTACGCTTACAAATAGAAAAATGAAATCCTTTATCTTGCTTATTTTGAGACATACAAAACTCCTTTAATATATTTGAGCTAATTATTCCTTAAGCGCACTTTCTTTAAACAACAAGAGTATAACATAAAAATATTATAGATTCAATTGTTTTCTTAAAAGGCTAGTATTTTTTATTAGGTCAACTTATATAGTCGCTGACACATTAATATCTCAACATTCAAAAACCAAGTGATCTATACCAATAAAAACAAGAAAACGACCAGAGCTTACGTCCCTATCAGTTGGGAATCAGCACTGTTCGTTTTTGTATATATAATCAAATTCAACTTTTAAATCTATAGCTTAAGAAATTTCTTACTGAAAAGCTTTTCATTGTTTTTATCATTTCTTAGATTCAAAATTCTGTATAAGCTTCCTGAAGATAAGCGTCAAAAACTTCTTCATCTGAAATCGTGTCAGAAATGAAGCTTCCGTTACTAGTCCGTTCTGACAGATTCAAGTCTTGCAATCGGCTTTTGATAGATTGTTCCTTTGTTGGATTGAACAAGCAGAGTTTGGTCGTTCCCTGTCCACTTCTGTACTGAAAGAGATCACCTACGAAATCCTTGTTCTGCAACTGCTCCTGCTAAGAAGACACGATGCGGTTTGTTTTTCAACTCACGCAAGACTTGTAGTCCTCGTTTTGGCACGGCTGGTTGCTGGAATTTCCTCAATAGAAACACGTTTTCAAACTTCCACGCTGAGTCAAGAGGTAGAAGGAGGATGTATTACAGATAAAGGCCGATTGGAGGACATCATCTTCTTTCAGGTTCATAGCCTTGACACCTGCAGCCTTGGCACCCGACAACTGGAACCTCTTCGATGTTAAAGCGCAGGGCATAACCGTTTCGACTTATCAAGAGAACATCATCCAGTTTAATCGGAGCTACTGCTACAATCTGGTCTGTCTCATCTTTGAGCTTAGCATACTTGACAGACTTAGACTTGTAGGTCCGCCATGGAGTGAATTCTTTACGTTCTACGCGTTTGATTTGACCAAGACGAGTCGCTGCAAAATAAGTTGTCGCATCATCAAACTGATCCACGACTTCCACATAAAGGATTTCTTCGTTGGTTTCAAAGTTTGTAATGGTCTGGCTCAGATGCTCTCCGATGTCCTTCCAACGAATATCTGCCAATTCATGGATTGGTCTGTAGATGACATTTCCGAGACTCGTGAACATCAAGAGGTGCTGGGTTGTCTTGACAGATTGAACAAAAGATCAAGCGGTCATCATCACGTTTGCCAATTTCTTCCAGAGTGGAAGCCGCAAAGGAACGTGGGCTGGTACGCTTGATGTAACCTGCCTTGGTCACGCTGACATAGGTATCTTCCTCAGCAATCAAACTAGCTGTATCAATCTCGATTGCTTTTGCAGTGTCTTCTAAAGTACTCAAACGTGGAGTCGCAAACTTTCTTCTTGACCTCACGAAGTTCTTTCTTCATGAGATTGTACATAGTCCGCTCATCACCAATGATCGCTGCAAGCATGGCAATCTTTTCACGAAGTTCTGCTTCTTCTTCCTGCAAGACAACCACGTCTGTATTGGTCAAACGGTACAGTTGCAAGGTTACGATAGCCTCAGCCTGCTCTTCTGTAAAATCATAGCTGACCTTTGAGGTTTTCCTTGGCGTCAGCCTTATTCTCAGAAGCACGGATAAGCGCAATGACTTCATCCAAAATCGAAATCACGCGAATCAAACCTTCGACGATATGGAGACGTTTCTCAGCCTTTTCCTTGTCAAAGCGTGAACGCGCCAAAATCACTTCACGACGGTGGGCAATATAGCTAGACAAGATTGGGACAATCCCGACCTGACGAGGGGTGAAATTGTCAATCGCCACCATGTTAAAGTTGTAGTTGATTTGTAGGTCGGTGTACTTAAATAGATAGTTAAGAACAAGCTCCGTATTGGCGTCTTTTTTGAGCTCAATAGCGATTCGAAGACCGTCACGGTCAGACTCATCCCGAACCTCAGCAATGCCTGCCACCTTGTTATTGACACGAACATCATCGATTTTCTTGACTAGATTGGCCTTGTTGATTTCATAAGGAATCTCAGTAATAACGATTTGTTCCTTACCACCTTTTAGCTTTTCAATTTCGGTCTTAGAACGAACAACCACGCGCCCCTTACCAGTTTCGTAGGCCTTCTTGATTTCATCACGACCCTGAATGATTCCTCCTGTAGGGAAGTCTGGTCCCGGCAAGAATTCCATGAGTTTATCAACCTTTGCAGTTGGGTGGTCAATCATGTAAACTGCCGCATCAATAACCTCAGCCAAATTATGGGGAGGAATGTCTGTGGCATAACCAGCCGAAATCCCAGTCGAACCATTGACCAAAAGATTTGGAAAGGCTGCCGGCAGAACAGTTGGCTCTTTCTCGGTATCGTCAAAGTTCCAAGCAAAAGGAACGGTCTTTTTCTCGATATCTTGAAGAAGATAGCCAGCAATTTCAGACAAACGCGCCTCAGTATAACGCATAGCCGCAGGCGGATCACCGTCCATAGAACCATTGTTACCATGCATTTCGACTAGAATCTCACGATTTTTCCAGTCCTGTGACATACGAACCATGGCATCATAGATAGAACTGTCACCGTGTGGGTGAAAATTCCCCATGATATTCCCGACAGACTTGGCCGACTTGCGGTAGCTCTTGTCAAAAGTATTGCCATCCTTATTCATAGAATAAAGAATGCGACGCTGAACCGGCTTCAATCCATCACGAATATCTGGCAAGGCCCGGTCTTGAATAATATACTTGGAGTAGCGACCAAAGCGCTCTCCCATGATGTCCTCCAGGGACATATTTTGAATGTTAGACATAATAATTCTCTTTTTAGTGTTTTATTGTAAAGTAAATCTATATTTAAATTTAACTGTTTCTTTGTAGGTAGTGAGAAAAGAAGAGCAATCCTACTAATCCTAGAATGAACAAAAGATTAATTTTAATAACAAATAAGCTAAGTAGGGTATTAATTAGGGCCGTGAAAAAAATGGCGCAAAAAAAGTACCGACTTAGTCTTTTTTTGAAAAACAGCTGCTAGAAGAATACTGAGATAAATTGCAAATAGACTGAATAATATAAAAAGGCATCCCACTTTGGGAACTTCCAATCACAAACCATAAAGGTACATGCCATATTGCCCAAATACAACCTGTTATCAAACCGGAAATCCAAAAGGAGAATCTAGTTTCCAAAATTGGTTGCAAGATGCCTCGCCATCCCAATTCTTCTTCGCCACCATAAACACAGACTGCACTCAAAAAAACAACAAACAAATTTCCTAGTGGAAAAGCCGGATTAAGCTCCTTAGATGAGAAAGCAATGACACCTGTCTGCACGAAAATTAGTAAAAGAAATAACAAAATATATTTCTTTGAGTCCCCTAAGATAAAAGAGACTATGCTTTTAATGGATTTTTGAGGCAAACAAGAAATGGCTGCAATGGTTGGACCGAAACCTCCTAGTAAATGGAGAAAAACTCCTAGTGGACTTGTTAGACTTAAGAGGTTCATTTGCGTCAGAAAAGCGAGCAATCCCCAACCAAATCCCCAAGAAATGAGAAAACTAATCAGTAAAAATTTTGTTATCCTATTATTTTGTAAATGTTTCATTTTTTTCGAGTCTCTCCTCAGCATACTGAATCATCTTCTCAGCCACTTCCTTATCGTAGTAAAAGCCCATCTTGTGAGCAAAGAATTGAGCTTCTTGATGAAAAAGTTGCATCGTAGCAAACAAAGACTGAGTGATTTTCTCTATATTTGAAAAATCAAGCAGATTTGAGAATTCTTTCTCTTTCTCAGTAGGGAAATAGTTAAAGAGATACTTGTAGTTCTTGCCGATGTCAACTGCTCCCTTTTCACTTGCGACCTGCCAAGATAAGACTTTCAGGAGTTCTTGTTGACAAATGCCATAGAGATGGTCAGTCGCATAAATAACTTGCTTACGACAGATTCCTTTGACCACGTAAGCTGATACCCACCAAAATTCATTGCAGGCTTTTTCAAAATCTGTCTGACTAGCTGGATTCGTCCAGTAGCGCTTCGGACTAGGCGGATAAGATTCAAACAAACCTTTATCATCTTTCAAAACTGTATAATCAGCCTCACTATCCACCCACTCTTGAATTTGTTGTTTTGGACAGAGGGTTAGATCAATTCTATTTCCATCTTCAAAGAGCATGAGAAATAGACGGCGTTGACCAAGACCAACTTCTTGCTCGATAATGCGTTTGCCAAACTGGTCCAACCAAGACAAGTCTGAAATTAGGTTTTCAAGATTATCAACAAGATAAACAACATCATAGTCTTGAAATTCATCTTTCGGAGCATGATCATTTGTTCTAGAACCCGATAAAGAAACAGCATCGACTTTTAAACTTTCAGCTATTTGTAAAATCAGATTCATCATTTCTGTTTCAGTTCTCATAGGAATACCTGCCTTTTTAGTGAAAACTCTTGATTCTGTAAAGGATATGTCTATAAAGAGGACTGACTGCTGGAACTTTTTCATTATCAAATTCTTTGACAAATTCCATACTCAATTGTTGGCTTCCATATAAGAAATTCTTTATGTTAAATATTTTGTTTTAGGAGAAAAGAAGAAAATAAATTCAATCGAAATGATCTAATTTGAACGCATTTAGTTTTGTTTTAGAATTATACTGAACTATAGCAATTTTTTTATGAAGCTTATCTAGTTTACCATTATCCAGTTTCTCGTTGGTTGCCGCATTAATAAATCTATTAATTGTGTCACTATCAGACTCTTTATTGCTATTGTAATTATAAATAATCAACTCAGCATCTGTCTCCAAAAGTGAGTTAAGAATATTATTCCACCACCAAAAATCACTGCTACCTATTGACATGCCATAAATAATGAACAGATGAGTGTCATTAAAATACGATTTATATCTTTTATCATTTTGGGCCCAATAAGGTTTTAGAAATTTTTTAGCCAAAAACCTTTTCTTTTTATTTGTTCTTCATTATCAAACCCGAATAACATTGATTTTGGAACATTCTGATAACCATGAGGATGGTTGATATTACTCATTAAATAACTGGAGTAATTAGTTTCTTCATTTAAATGTGAATCTACCAAATAAGAGCCTTGTGACCATTCTTTTGTTTCCAAGTCCATTCCCCAACCGGGCAAATCAATCGGTGTACCATCAGGATTTGGATAGAATTGAATCTGCCTATCTGCAAACTTATGGGGATGCGGATCAAATTGTCCTTTATCAAGCAATAAAATATTATCTAACATCGAAGTATAGTTGAAATTTAAAATTTCCCAGTTAAATAAAGAATAATGTTTGGTTTTACGAGGAAAAGCCAATTTATTGAAATTTTTCGTATCTAAATCACCTAAAAAACGGGTAAAAGAATTAAGAGCAATCCCTTTTTCTGTGCTATCATTCCCTAACCTAGCAAGCATATTAGGAATAATTATTTCATTTAAAAAATTTGAGAACTCGATTTGAAATTGAGTGAAATCGTTAGCCAATTTCTCTTCGTCCAGCCAGCTAGGTTGATTAAAGATCTCAATTAAACTATTCTCAAAGTCACTCCAGTTTTTCTTAATATTAGGATCTTTTTCATTATCTTTCTTATCCTCAGTCATTTTTTTAAAGATCATATTATCTTTATCAAAATTCTTATAGCAAAGATAATTGTAGAAATTTTGATAAGATGTTCGATACGGAGAACCTAGATATTCCATGAGTTGAATATCAACTCCATTACCAAACAAAGCCATAATATTTATTTGAGCATCATTTTCTAATGCCTCAAATTCCTGATCTGTGTATTTGGTATAACCCATATTCTCTCCTTCATCCTTTCAAAACACCCCACTCTCTTCCAACGTAAACTTGACATTGTCCTCAATCCACTTACGGCGTGGTTCGACCTTATCTCCCATGAGGACATTGACACGGCGTTCTGCGCGTGCTAGGTCTTCGATTGTGACACGGATGAGGGTGCGGGTTTCTGGGTTCATGGTTGTTTCCCAGAGTTGGTCCGCATTCATCTCACCAAGACCTTTATAGCGTTGGAGTGTTGCGCCTTTACCAAACTGCTTGCGGAGTTCTTCTAGTTCTCCGTCCGTCCAAGCGTAGGCCACTTCTTCTTTCTTGCCTTTACCTTTTGACATCTTGTAGAGAGGTGGAAGGGCGATATATACATGGCCTGCCTCAACTAGCGGACGCATGTAGCGGTAAAAGAAGGTTAAGAGAAGTGTTTGAATGTGGGCACCGTCGGTATCCGCATCGGTCATGATAATGATCTTGTCATAGTTGGCATCTTCAATAGAGAAGTCCGCTCCAACACCTGCACCGATGGTATAAATCATGGTATTGATTTCCTCATTTTTGAGGATATCCGCCATCTTAGCCTTGGCTGTGTTGATAACCTTACCACGAAGAGGCAAGATAGCCTGGAACTTGCGGTCACGACCTTGCTTGGCAGAACCGCCGGCAGAGTCCCCTTCGACTAGGTAGAGTTCATTCTTAGCAGGATTCTTGGACTGAGCTGGGGTCAATTTCCCAGAAAGCAAGCCCTTGTCTTTTTTATTTTTCTTACCATTTCGGCTCTCATCACGCGCCTTACGTGCCGCTTCACGAGCGTCACGAGCCTTGATAGCCTTGCGGATGAGGTTAGAAGCCAATTCACCCATTTTCCATAAGGAAAGAAGGTCAACTTATCAGCCACAATGCCATCCACAACGGGACGAGCAAGAGGGACTTCCTAGTTTGTCCTTGGTCTGTCCTTCAAACTGGAGGTGTTCTTCTGGAACCAAGAATAGAAAGAACAGCCGCTAGTCCCTCACGATAGTCTGAACCCTTCAAGGTTTTTATGTCCTTTTTCCTTGAGAAGACCCGTCTTACGCGCGTAGTCATTCATAACCTTGGTAATAGCGGACTTAAGTCCTGTCTCGTGCGTACCACCATCTTTGGTGCGAACGTTATTGACAAAGGACAGAAATGTTATCTGAAAAACCATCATTGTACTGGAGAGCTACTTCCACTTGGAAACCATTGTCTTCCCCTTCAAAGTAAAGAACTGGCGTTAAGATCTCCTTGTCTTCGTTCAGATAAGAAACAAAGTCTTGTACCCCATTTTCATAGTGGAATTCAATCGCTTCATCTGTTCGTTTGTCCGTCAAAGACAAGGTCACATTTTTCAAAAGAAAGGCTGACTCATTGAGACGTTCTGAAATGGTATTGTACTTGAAATCTGTCGTAGAAAAGATCGTCGCATCAGGCATAAAAGTAACCTTAGTACCTGTCTTAGACTTGGGTGCTGTACCGATTTTCTTCAGAGTCGTGACAGGCTTTTCCACCATTTTCAAAACGTTGCTTGTAAACTGCACCATCACGGGTGATTTCAACCTCTAGCCAACTAGATAGAGCATTAACAACGGAAGAACCCACTCCCGTGAAGTCCACCTGATGTCTTGTAGCCTCCTTGACCGAATTTTCCTCCAGCGTGGAGAATGGTAAAGATAACCTCAACAGTTGGAATTCCCATAGCGTGCATCCCTGTCGGCATCCCACGTCCATGGTCTTGAACCGTTAAACTACCATCTTTATTGATGGTGACATCAATACGGTCACCAAATCCAGACAAGGCCTCATCGACAGCATTATCGACGATTTCCCAGACCAGGTGGTGGAGACCAGCGCCATCGGTCGATCCGATATACATCCCTGGACGTTTTCGGACTGCATCCAACCCTTCTAGCACCTGAATGGCATCATCATTATAATTGTTAATATTGATTTCCTTTTTTGACACAAGGAACCTCCTATTCGTTCATCTCTACTATTCTACAGGTTTTCCAAGGATTTTGCAAAATTTTTCTTTCTCCGGTGTGACAATTTCAGAAGAGATTCTCTGCCTTTCTTCTCCATTTCATGATATAATAGGAGTATGATTACAATAGTTTTATTAATCCTAGCTTATCTGCTGGGTTCGATTCCGTCTGGTCTCTGGATTGGACAAGTATTCTTTCAAATCAATCTGCGCGAGCATGGTTCTGGTAACACTGGAACAACCAATACTTTCCGCATTTTAGGAAAAAAAGCGGGAATGGCGACCTTTGTGATTGACTTTTTCAAAGGAACCCTAGCAACGCTTCTTCCGATTATTTTTCATCTGCAAGGTGTTTCACCTCTCATCTTTGGACTTTTGGCTGTTATTGGTCATACCTTCCCTATCTTTGCAGGATTTAAGGGTGCTAAGGCTGTCGCAACCAGTGCTGGTGTGATTTTCGGATTTGCACCTGTCTTCTGTCTCTACCTAGCAGTTGTTTTCTTTGGAACCCTCTATCTTGGTAGCATGATTTCACTCTCTAGTGTCACAGCATCTATCGCAGCAGTCATCGGAGTTCTACTCTTTCCACTTGTCGGTTTTATCCTGAGCAACTATGACCCTCTATTCATCGCTATTATCCTAGCTCTTGCTAGTTTGATCATCATTCGGCATCAGGACAATATCACTCGTATCAAAAATACAAGACTGAAAATCTTGTCCCTTTGGGGACTGAACCTAACTCACCAACATCCTAAAAAATAAAACGTCAGTTTTGAATGAACTGACGTTTTTTTGTATGCTTATTTTGATTTGATATAGTTGATACCATCTGCTTTTGGTGCGACTGCTTTTCCAAAGAAGGCTGCCAAGACAAGAATTGTCAAAACATAAGGTGCGATTTGAAGGTAAACTGCAGGAACTCCTTGTAGGAACGGCAATTGAGATCCGATAACAGCCAAACTTTGTGAAAGTCCAAAGAAGAGACTAGATAGCATGGCTCCGATTGGATTCCATTTTCCGAAAATCATCGCAGCAAGGGCGATAAATCCAGGTCCAACAATAGTTGTCACTGAGAAGTTAACTGAGATGGATTGAGCATAAATCGCTCCGCCAATTCCACCTAGGAAACCTGAAATAATAACCCCTAAATATCTCATCTTGTAGACATTGATTCCTAAAGTATCTGCTGCTTGAGGGTGTTCACCAACAGAGCGGAGACGAAGACCAAAGCGAGTCTTGAAGAGGATAAACCAAGCAAGGAACGAGAAGGCAATCGCTAGATAACCAAGTAGACTAGTTGACTTGAAGAAAATATCACCGATAACTGGGATATTTGCCAAGACTGGGAAATCAAAGCGTCCAAAAGTCTGACTTAGGTTATCGGTTTGTCCTTTGTTATAAAGAACTTTAACCAAGAAAATCTGCCAAGGCTGGCGCCATCAAGTTCAATACCGTACCGCTGACAACATGGTCTGCACGGAAATGAACCGTCGCTGCTGCGTGGATGATAGAAAAGATTCCCCCTACCAATCCTGCAACTAACAAAGATAGCCATGGAGTTGCTGCTCCAAATTGTTCTGCAAATTCAAGGTTAAAGACAACTCCAGAAAAGGCACCCATAACCATAATTCCTTCAAGGCCGACGTTTACGACACCACCACGTTCAGAGAAAACACCACCGATACTTGTAAAAATGAGGGGGGCTGAGTAAATCAGCATAGAAGACACCAAGAGGGTGAGCAAGGTTGTAATGGACATCTTTACTTACCTCCTTTAACTTGTTTTTTCGGTTTGACAAAGCGTTCGATAAGATAATGAACACTGACAAAGAAGATAATAGACGCTGTTACAATGCTGACAAGCTCAGACGGTACCTGCGCCGCATTCATACCTGGGGCTCCAACTTGGAGAACACCAAACAGGAAGGCTGCAAAGAGAATACCAATTGGTGAGTTTGCTGCAAGCAGACTAACTGCCATCCCGTTAAATCCAACAGCTAATGACGCCCCTTGAACATAGACGTTCTGGAAGGTTCCCAAGACCCTTCAACAGCTCCACCAAGACCTGCCAAGGCGCCTGAGATAATCATTGAGAGAATAATCGTCCGTTTTGCAGAAATACCAGCATATTCTGAAGCATGTGGATTAAGACCAACCGCACGGATTTCAAAACCAAGAGTTGTTTTCTTGAGCATGAACCAAATAACTGCAACAGCAATGATGGCAAAGAAAATACCGATATTCATCCGTGAGTTACCAGTCAACTCAGACAACCAAGGTGTCTGGTAGGTTGCATTAGCCCCAACACGAATGGTTGAATCTGTACTTTGCATGAAGTCTTTAGGGAAGGCATGGATAAAGGCATTCCCTACATACAAAACGATGTAGTTCATCATGATGGTTACAATAACCTCTGACGTCCCTAGATAGGCTCTCAGAATACCTGGAATAGCTCCGACAATTCCACCAGCAATCAAGGCAATCACGATGGTTGCTAGAATCATCAAGGGGCGTGGCATATCTGGATGCGACAAGGCAAACCAACCACTGAGAATCCAACCTGCCAAAGCCTGACCAGGAAGCCCAACGTTAAAGAAACCTGCACGACTGGCAACGGCAAAGCCAAGACCAATCAAGACCAAAGGCCCCATGGCGCGGAAGATTTCTCCAATCCCACGCAGACTACCAAAGGCTGTATAGAACAATTCTTCGTAGCCCCAAATAGCGTCATAACCGAAGATCCACATGACAATGGCTCCGAGTAAAATTCCTAGGAAGACAGAAATCAAGGGAACCGAAATTTGTTGTAATTTTTTAGACATCACTCTTCTCCTTTCCCAAGTTTCCACCAGCCATCAAGACACCTAGTTCTTGTTTATTGGTTGTTTCTGGTGATACAATACCTTGAATCTTACCATCGTGGATAACGGCAATACGGTCTGAGACGTTTAAAATCTCATCCAATTCAAAGCTGACAACAAGGACAGCTTTCCCATTATCCCGCTCTTCAATCAAGCGCTTGTGGATATACTCAATGGCACCGACATCCAAACCACGAGTTGGTTGGCTGACGATAAGGAGATCAGGATCTCGATCAATTTCACGAGCAATAATTGCTTTTTGTTGATTTCCTCCTGAGAGTGCAGCTGCAGGAACAAACTCACTAGCAGCACGAACATCAAATTCTTTCATTAGCTTTTTAGCATAAGAAGTAATATTCGCATAGTTCAAAATTCCATTTTTACTATGTGGTTCTTTATAGTAGGTTTGAAGGGCAATATTTTCAGAAATCATCATTTCCAAAATCAAACCATCACGATGACGGTCTTCTGGAACGTGCCCAACACTCAACTCTGTAATCTGACGTGGGTGTAATCCTACAATTGAATCTCCTTTTAGCTCGATGCTACCAGATTCAACCTTGCGAAGACCTGTAATGGCTTGAATCAGTTCAGACTGACCATTTCCATCAATCCCTGCAATACCAACAATCTCTCCAGCACGAACATCCAAGGACAGATTTTTCACAGCTGGAACACCGCGGTTTTCATTGACCACCAAGTCTTTAATAGACAAGACCACTTCTTTGGGTTGAGAGGCTTGCTTCTCTGTTTTAAAGGAAACAGAACGACCTACCATCATTTCTGCCAAATCAGCATTGGTAGCCCTGCAATTTCGACGGTTTCAATTGATTTCCCACGACGGATAACTGTAACGCGGTCAGAAACTGCGCGAATCTCGTCCAACTTGTGGGTAATCAAGATAATTGATTTTCCTTCTTTGACAAGATTTTTTTCATAATAGCCATCAACTCATCAATTTCTGATGGAGTCAAGACAGCCGTTGGTTCGTCAAAGATAAGGATATCAGCCCCCGATAAAGGGTTTTTAAAAATTTCTACACGTTGTTGGGCTCCAACTGAGATGTCTGCCACTTTAGCAGAAGGATCAACAGCTAAGCCATAACGTTCAGAAAGAGCCTTGATTTCTTTGCTAGCTCCAGCGATATCTAACACACCATTTTTTTAGTTAATTCACTACCTAAAATGATGTTTTTCAGCCACTGTGAAGGCTTCTACCAACATAAAAATGCTGGTGAACCATTCCGATTCCCAAGCTAGCCGCTTTTGATGGTGAATCGAGATTGACAACTTGACCGTTGACCACAATTTCACCACTGGTTGGTTCAAGAAGCCCTGCTAACATGTTCATGAGCGTGGACTTACCAGCCCCATTTTCTCCCAAAAGTGCATGAATTTCACCTTTTCGTAGGTGCAGGTTGATTTTGTCGTTGGCAACAAATTCACCAAACACCTTGGTAATATCACGCATCTCAATGACATTTTCGTGTGCCATGTGCTCTTCCTTTCAGAGTCTTATTTTATTTCAATAAAACTTGCTAATTTGTCTAGTAGCAAGCTTTACTGAGACAAAATGACTTTGTCTCAACTCTTAAAAAAGCGGCCAAGGGCCGCTTCCTAAGAAATGACTTCCATCCATTATTTTTCAGGAACTTTTACGCTTCCATCAAGGATTTTAGCTTTAGCAGATTCAACAGCTTTTTTACCTTCTTCTGAAAGGTTTGTCACTGCCAAGTCAACCCCTTTATCTTTCAATGAGTAAACGATCACTTGACCGCCAGGGAATTCACCTTTTTCTGCCTTGTTCGCAATATCTTTTACAGTTGTACCAACTTGTTTCAAAGTAGATACAAGAACAAAGTTTGATTCTTTACCATCTTTAGAAGTGTATTTACCTTCTGCTACTTGGTCACGGTCAACACCGATAACCCAAACTTTTTCACTCTCAGGACGGCTTTCGTTGAGTGATTTTGCTTCTGCAAAGACACCAGCACCTGTTCCACCTGCTGCTTGGTAAACAACGTCTGCACCAGCTGCGTATTGTGCTGCTGCAATTGTTTTACCTTTAGCAGCATCACCAAATGAACCAGCGTAGTCTACTTGAACTTTGATAGATGGGTCTACCGACTCAACACCAGCTTTAAATCCAGCTGCAAAACGTGAGATAACTTCAGACTCAATACCACCTACAAAACCAACTTGTTTTGTTTTAGTTGTTTTAGCTGCTGCAACACCTGCAAGGTAAGCAGCCTCGTTATCAGCAAATGTTACGCTAGCAACGTTCTTTTGATCTTTAATCACATCATCAATCAAGACATAGTTCAAATCAGAGTGGTCTTTCGCTGCTTCTTCAACCGCATTGTGAAGGGCAAAACCAACACCGAAGATTAGGTTGTAACTTCCAGCCGCTTGTTGCAAGTTGTTAGCATAGTCAGCTTCACTTGTTGATTGGAAGTAAGTAAAACCTTTATCTTTTGAAAGATTGTGTTCTTTACCCCAGTCTTGCAAACCTTCCCAAGCTGATTGGTTGAATGATTTGTCATCAACACCACCAGTATCAGTGACGATTGCTGCTTTTGTCTTCACATCAGAAGATGAAGCTGCGTTACGAGAAGAGCGGTTACCACATGCAGCAAGTCCAACTGCTGCCACTGCAACTAGACCAAGGCCTAGCCATTGTTTCTTGTTCATTACTGAACCTCCTAAATAAGATATGCAACGATGTTGCAAGTATGGATTGGTTGGCCACAAGGACCGTGCCACTCAGAGAGTGACTCAGACTAGTTTAAGTCTGTAAAAGAGTATGGAAGTAATTCCCCGACCGTCATCTCGACCGTCGATTTATCTTTTGCGACTAAGGTCACTTTTAAATCTTGTTCAAAAAATTCAGCCATCACTTGGCGACAAGCACCACATGGTGAAATTGGTTTTTCAGTCCGTCCATAGACAATTAATTCTGAAAACTCTCTTTGACCTTCGGAAACTGCTTTAAAAATGGCTGTACGCTCTCCACAGTTGGTCAAAGGGTAGCTAGCATTTTCGATATTGACACCTGTATAAATGCTACCATCTTTCGCCACTAAAACAGCTCCGACTGGAAAATGAGAATAGGGCACATAGGCTTGCTTGCTGGTTTCAATTGCCAGTTCAATCAACTCAGTAGTCGCCATCAGCCAATTCTCCTTTTAGAATTGCTACCCCAGCTGACGTTCCAATACGGGTCGCCCCAGCTTCCACAAAGGCAAGAGCATCTGCATAAGAACGAGCTCCGCCAGCAGCCTTGACTCCCATATCAGGTCCAACTGTTTCACGCATTAATCTAACATCTGCTATCGTAGCGCCACCAGTTGAAAAGCCAGTAGATGTTTTAACAAAATCAGCTCCAGCTTTTTGAGCCAATTGGCAAGCCACAACTTTTTCTTGGTCTGTCAGCAGGCAAGCTTCAATAATGACTTTCACTAACTTGTCACCACTTGCTTCTACTACTGCGCGAATATCAGACTCAACCAAGGATAAATTACCTGATTTGAGAGCTCCAACATTGATCACCATATCAATCTCATCTGCACCATTTTGGATAGCTTCTTTTGTTTCAAAAGCTTTCACAGTTGAAGTTGTTGCTCCCAAGGGGAAACCAACTACTGTGCAGACCTTGACATCTGTTCCTTCAAGCTCTTTTTGGGCATGTTCAACCCAGGTCGGATTGACGCAAACACTGGCAAAATCATACTCCCTAGCCTCAGACAACAAACAATCAATTTGATTTTCTGTTGCATCTTGTTTTAAAAGCGTATGATCGATATATTTATTTAATTTCATATTCGGATTCTCCTGCGGTTTATGAGATAATTTCTATAATTTCTCGTAAACTTTGCACCCTATCATTTATTTTAACATATTTTTGAAAATCTGTAACTAGCTGAGGAGAAATTTTTCCATTTGTGTATACTTTTGCAACAATTTCTCCCTTTTGAACGGAGTCTCCAACTTTCTTTTCAAAAACAATTCCTGTTTCATAGTCCAAGGCATCAGACTTAACTGCACGACCAGCACCCAGTCTCATAGCATAAAGCCCAAATTCCATAGCTGGAAGAGCTGAAATGACACCCGTTTCCTGAGCAGGGATTTCCACCACATGGGCTACATTTACAGGACGATAGAGGTCTTCCAAATCTCCACCTTGGGCTTGGACCATCTTCTCAAACTTAGCCAGCGCTTGACCATTTTCAAGATGTTGGCGAACTTCTTCAACTGTCTTGTTTACATTTGCTAAACCAAGCATAATTTGAGCCAGTTCACAGATGAAGTGGGTAATATCCTGACGACCTTGACCTTGTAAAATCTCCAGTGCTTCAAGGATCTCCAGACGATTTCCAATCGCTCGTCCCAAGGGTTGACTCATATCCGTAATCACTGCTACCGTTTTTCTACCAACTGCCTTACCAAGTTCCACCATGGTTTGAGCCAATTCACGCGCCTCATCAACCGTCTTCATGAAGGCACCCTCGCCAACAGTCACGTCTAGCAAAATAGCATCCGCTCCTGCCGCGATTTTCTTGCTCATCACCGAACTCGCAATCAAAGGAATCGTGTCGACAGTTGCGGTCACATCACGGAGGGCATAGAGAGAAGTTTATCTGCTTTGACCAGCTGGTCTGATTGCCCAATGACAGATACTCCAATGTCCTGCACCTGTCCAATAAAGTCCTCTTGACTACGTTCTACTTGATAACCCTTAATGGACTCCAATTTATCAATTGTTCCACCCGTATGGCCGAGACCACGACCACTCATTTTTGCCACAGGCACACCGAAGCTAGCAACAAGGGGAGCCAAAATCAAGGTTACCTTATCACCAACACCACCAGTAGAATGCTTGTCAACCTTAACCCCATCAATAACAGATAAATCAAACTCTTGACCTGTCTGAACCATTTTCATGGTCAAATCAGATATTTCTCGAGTCGTCATTCCTTTGAAATAAACAGCCATAGCAAAGGCAGACATCTGATAATCAGGAACCGTTCCTGACACATAGCCTTCAACTAGCCATTCAATTTCACTTGAAGTCAGTTCTTGCCCGTCTCGTTTCTTTTGGATTAAATCAACTGCTCTCATTCTTTCACACTTCTAAGGATATAGTATCCCTTATCTTTTTTAACGACTTCACAATTGCCAAACACATCTTCCATCTTGGACTTGGCACTTGGGGCCCCTTGTTTTTTCTGGATAACGATTGTCAAATCTCCATCAGTTACCAAGAAATCTTTACTTTTCTCAATGATTTCATGAACCACTTGCTTACCTGCACGGATAGGGGGATTGGAAATGATATGATCAAAATGTCCTTCAACTTGTTCATAGATGTTAGACTGGAAAATCGTCGCTGCCACTTTATTTCGTTCAGCATTTTGTCGCGCCAAATCCAAGGCACGATTATTGATATCAACCATGGTCGCCTGAACTCCATAAACCTTAGCTAAGGACAAACCCAAAGGTCCGTAACCACAGCCTACATCAAGGACAGTTTCTCCTTGGTTGACCTCAAGACACTTGAGCAAGAGTTGACTTCCAAAGTCAACCATTTTCTTGCTAAAAACACCCGCATCTGTCAGAAAAGGTCATTTTTTCTCCCAACAAGTCCACTCTCAACTCATGAATGTCGTGAGCAGCATCAGGATTTTCTGCATAATACATTTTACTCATGAAACTATTTTACCATAATTTGACTTAAATTGTAAATCGTTTACAAATTGATAATAAAACGAAAAAGACTGAAGAAAACTAGTCAAGAAGACCCTTTCTTCAATCTCTTTCAACACTTATAAATAATAAGCCATTTAGAACCAGAAATATCATAGTCAGGATAAAACAAAAAGTTTATCATCTATAATCGGGCGTATTTATTATTACTATTGCTTAACCTTCAAATACTTAATCATCAACAGGATTCCCAACAAGATGTTTAGATAAAAGCCCAACTGATACGTTTTTGTCAGGATTTCCAAACTTGTCCAAAGTCGTATCAAATCTTCCAGTGACATGCGGAAGAAATATCCCTCTGTAGCAATCCATAGAACTAAAAAGACATAACTACCAGCAGCAAGCCATTTCGTCCACCGTTTTTTTAGTAAGAAAGCAAGCAAGAGCGAACAGATAAAGACAGCTGTTACAATGGCATGTTCCATCAAAAAAGTAAAACCGTAATAGGTTTCCACAAAACGTCTACCATTATCCGCATTCGCTCCTTTTAAAAAAGGTAGTGCAAAACTTAAAATAAAACAGAGTTCCAATATGTAACGTTTTAAGATTTTCATAGTACACCTCCTATATGTTGTGAACTAAAAATCTCCCTTTTATTAGCTTATAAATCAGTAGAAGCTATCTCCTACTTCATCATTAAATTGTTCAGTCTCTATCTATCTCTATTATACGATATTGGCTTACTATAATCAAGAAACCGCTTTATTTTTTTAGCTTTTTATGGTATGATAAACAAAATATCTAGGGGAAAACAAATGACCAACGAATTTTTACATTTTGAAAAAATCAGCCGCCAGACTTGGCAATCTTTACATCGAAAGACAACACCTCCTTTGACAGAAGAAGAATTGGAATCTATCAAGAGTTTTAATGACCAGATTAGCTTGCAGGATGTTACTGATGTCTATCTTCCCCTAGCCCATCTCATCCAGATTTACAAGCGTACCAAAGATGATTTGGCCTTTTCAAAAGGAATTTCCTCCAACGTGAAAGTAAATCTCAACCTTTTATTATTGGGGTTTCTGGGAGTGTTGCCGTTGGAAAATCCACAACCAGTCGCCTACTTCAAATCCTACTGTCCCGTACGCTTACAGATGCTAGGGTTGAGTTGGTAACAACTGATGGTTTTCTCTATCCCAACCAAACCTTGACTGAGCAAGGGATTCTAAATCGCAAGGGATTTCCTGAAAGCTATGATATGGAAGCTCTTCTCAACTTCTTGGACCACATCAAAAATGGACAAGATGTGGATATTCCTGTCTACTCTCATGAAGTCTACGACATCGTCCCTGAAGCAAAACAACGAGTAAAAGCTGCTGACTTTGTGATTGTCGAGGGGATTAACGTCTTTCAAAATCCACAAAACGAGCGTCTCTATATCACCGACTTCTTTGACTTTTCCATCTATGTTGATGCTGCAGTTGATGACATCGAGAGTTGGTATCTAGACCGTTTCTTGAAAATCCTGAGCCTGGCCCAAAACGACCCTGATAGCTACTATTATCGTTTTACTCAAATGCCGATTGGGGAAGTGGAATCTTTTGCCCATCAAGTCTGGACCAGTATCAATCTCACAAATCTACAAAATTATATTGAACCAACCAGAAATCGTGCAGAAGTGATTCTTCATAAAACAAAGAACCATGAAATCGATGAAATTTACTTAAAAAAATAATTTTCCCTTGTCAAAACGTAAGTTTTCAGATATAATGGTATAGTTAGTAAATATGGAGGTAAGAACATTGGCAAACATTAAATCAGCTATCAAACGCGCTGAATTGAACGTTAAACAAAACGAAAAGAACTCAGCTCAAAAATCAGCTATGCGTACTGCTATCAAAGCTTTCGAAGCAAACCCATCTGAAGAACTTTTCCGTGCTGCTAGCTCAGCTATCGATAAAGCAGAAACTAAAGGTTTGATTCACAAAAACAAAGCAAGCCGCGACAAAGCTCGTCTTTCAGCTAAACTTGCTAAATAAGAAACAGTCCATAGAGGCTGTTTTTTTGTCTCCAAATAGAAAAGGGTAGAAAATGAAAATTGCAATTATCGGATATTCTGGTGCTGGTAAGTCGACGCTAGCCGAAAAGTTATCTAACTACTACTCCATCCCAAAACTTCACATGGATACACTCCAATTTCAACCTGGTTGGCAAGACAGCGACCGCGACTGGATGTTGACCGAGATGAAAAGCTTTCTCACCAAGCATGAAGCTTGGGTCATCGATGGAAATTATTCTTGGTGCTATTATGAGGAAGAATGCAGGAAGCTGACCAAATCATCTTTTTAAACTTCTCTTCTTGGAATTGTTTGCTAAGAGCCTTTAAGCGCTATTTAAAATACAGAGGAAAAGTGAGAGAAAGTATGGCTAAGGGATGCCCCGAGCAATTCAACTGGGAATTTATTCGTTGGATTCTCTGGGATGGTCGAACAAAAAATGCTAAGGATAGATACCAATACTTAAACAATACTTACCCAGAAAAGATGCGTATTCTCCATTCTCAAGCAGAGATTGATTGTTTTTTGCGATCTTTAAAAAAGTAAACAATATAGTAGCATTTCATTAAAATCAACATGTACTGATTGACTAAAAAAGGAAGTTTTCATCCAGAAAGTCTTCCTTTTTTCCTTTTATTCAACAATTAAAAATAACTCGAGCAATTTATAAATCAACAATAAAATTCCCCTAGAAATGAAGAGAATCTTGTTCATAGTTTCTGAGTTCGTGATACAAAAAAACTGAAGGAAGTATAGTCCTACTTCTTTCAGTTTTTTATTGTCTCAATTTAGAAAAAACTTCTCCAATCTTACCTTCGATAACTAAATCAGCTTGGCTGTCTTGAGGAGTGCTGGACTTATTGATAACGACAAGATTTGACCCTGAAAAATAATTGATTAGGCTAGCTGCAGGGTAAACAACTAAGGAAGTTCCACCAATGATCAACAAATCTGCTTGCTGAATGGCTCGAGCTGCGCAACTAAATACATCCATATCTAGCGCTTCCTCATAAAGGGTCACGTCAGGTTTGACCACCTTGCCACAATCTAAGCAGTAGGGAACTGGACCTTCAAGTTCCAAAAAGGCAGTCAAATCATAAAAGCGATGACAGCCCAAACAATAATTACGATCTGCACTACCATGCAGTTTCAAAACTTTCTGAGATCCTGCCATTTCATGGAGACTATCGATATTTTGCGTCACAATCGCCTTTAATTTATCTGTTTTTTCCAACGACGCTAGATAATCATGTGCTAAATTCGGCTTGGCATCAGGATAGACCAGATACTTTTTGTAAAAATCAAAAAAATCCTCTGGATAGCGCTCAAACATAGTGCGTGAAATCAGTTGCTCGGCAGTAAAATGGCGACCTAGTTTCAGACTATATATACCATCTGAACTACGAAAATCTGGAATATTAGACTCTGTAGAAACCCCTGCACCACCGAAAAAGACAATTCTCTGACTTTGATCAATAATACCTTGCAATTGTTCAATCTTATCCATTTTGTACTCCTAGGAATTTTCAAGTTATACTCAATGAAAATCAAAAAGCAAACTAGGAAGCTAGCCGCAAGCTGTACTTGAGTACGGTAAGGCGACGCTGACGTGGTTTGAATTTGATTTTCGAAGAGTATTAAAAAGTTGAAAACCTTGACTTCTTGTCAACTTGGCTTCCAACTTTATTTGATTATGATTTAGATATTAAACTGACTAGTCTCGATCCTTTGACACAATTAGGCTTTCTTCAATTTCCTTATTCTTACCTATTTTAGGATTGATTCATTGTTGATAGTTATCATTTTGAGAACAAGGGAAATCATTCTAAATATAGCCTACCTTTAGTCTGCAATCAATGTTTCCAAACCGACCTTCATCATATCAGTGAAGGTATTTTGGCGTTCTTCTGCAGTTGTGTCTTCGTCAGGATTGACCAAGCTATCAGAAATGGTCATAATTGCAAGGGCATCAACATGGTGCTGGGCTGCCAGATAGTAAAGTGCTGCTGCTTCCATTTCCACAGCCTTGACTCCCCATTTACCAAGCTCGATGTTCTTTTCAAAGTAGTTTGAATAAAAGACATCAGATGACAAAACGTTCCCAACATGGGTTGTCATGCCAAGTTCTTTAGCGATATGGTAGGCCTTATCAAGTAAATCAAAGCTAGCGATTTGTGGAAAATCGTACTGTGGCCAGTCATTACGGATGATGTTTGAGTTGGTTGCAGCTGCTTGCGCCAAAACCAATTCACGAACATGAACATCTTCATTCAAAGAACCCGCAGTTCCCACACGGATCAATTTCTTTACTCCGTAGTCGACAATCAACTCACGCGCATAAATCGAAATAGATGGCATTCCCATCCCAGTTCCCATGACTGATACACGGTGACCTTTGTAAGTACCTGTGTAACCAAACATGTTACGCACTTCGTTAAAACAAACAGCATCTTCAAGGAAGTTCTCCGCAATAAACTTAGCACGAAGAGGATCCCCAGGAAGAAGAATTTTATCAGCAATTTCACCCTGCTTAGCAGCAATATGGATAGACATAATATAAGATACCAAACCCGTCAAAAAGCAAAGGGAAAATAGGAGTTGGGTGCAGTGAGCGATGCTCGCTAGACCAACTATCTTTTTCCCACTGCTTTTAGGGTGGGTTCAATTCCTTTCTTTCTTAATTTTGATGATATTGAGAAGATTAGAGCGGATTCAATTCAATCCCGAACTCTCCTTCTCTTCTGAGTTTTTAGAAAAGATTTCCGCTCGTGTTCAAATCTGAACACATGCTCTACCTTTCCTTGTTATACTTTTTTTGACTATATTTTAGTCTGAGTGATTTTGTTAAATATTATAAATAATTTTTTTCTGAATGACCTAAAGTTGTTCTTAAAAATGCAAATGGCAAAGTGTAAATTGCTTTGTTGTATTGCGATACCATTTCATTATAGTGTAATTTTTGATTAGCAACTAGCACTTCTGACTCCTTAATCTCAGCAATCAGATCCTTTATACTTTGATCCGCGGTAACACTTGTATCTCTTTCAATTTCCTCAATAATTTTATTCTTCGTCTCCTCCATTTTAGTAGAGTATTCGTGTTTTGAAGTATTTCCAGATTCACCATAAAATTTACGCTTAGATTCTGAATGATTGGCTTGATTTTCATCGTTTGTAAAATTGTTAACAGACTTTTTTTCTTCCAACAATTCTGAAACATTTTTCCTAACAGACATTTTTAACTCATGGTCAACAATTTATCGGTCAATTCACGAAGTTGTACGATTAACTTTTCCACATACTGTTCTTTAATTTCAATTGCACTGTATGAAGATTTAATTAACTCTTTTAAGTTAACAACTTTATGGTATTGAAATAGAAAGACTATTATGATATAGCTTAAAACTGCAAATACGATAGATGCTCCTTGAAACGGTTCATAGTCTATTTCACTACCACTTGTATCTATAGCAGAAAATATAATCAACCAAACAATAGTTAGGAGAGCAACTATAAAAACTCCACGAATGATACGAAATAATGGATTATTCATTAAATTTGACATCAATTTTCCCTTTTATAATTCAGCTAGAATGGCTTTTAGCAAGCCTTTGAAGTCACCTTTGACACGTTCGGTCACTTCTACCACTTCTTCATGGTTGAGCTCTTCTTTAAAACCAGTAGTATAGTTAGTAATACATAAAATTCCTAGAAGTTTCAAACCTGAGTAGGCTACAACAATAACTTCAGGAGCAGTTGACATTCCGACCACATCTGTTCCAAGCATCTTATAGGTACGAATTGCTACTCGTGTTCAAATTAGAACACCTCACTCTACCTTTCTTTTTTTTATATTGAGAAAGATACCAAACCCGTCAAAAAGCAAAGGGAAAATAAGAGTTAGGCGCAGTGAGCGATGCTCGCTAGACCAACTATCTTTTTCTCACCGCTTTTAGGGTGGATTCAATTCCTTTCTTTTTTAATTTTGTTCTTTCACAGAGAGCTACCTAAGTTCCATTAAAACTCAAGTAATGCTTTCCTTATAAGCTAGACAACCTAACTGTCATTGTACCATCAGATTACAAGACATCATCGTCACTCACCTTAGAATTCAATGTTGTTCCCCAGTGAGTGATTTTTCGATGTGGTTGGGCGAGGAGAGGTCTATTATCATAGATTGTTTGCCATCTATTCCAAAAAAGACCTGTTCTCTTTTCAATCTTAATTCGAAGATTGCGCATATTAGACTTAATTGGGAGATTGAGGATAGAACCTGCGGTCTGATTGCGTCCATTCCCTTCCCAAGAACGACTTCGGACAACTGAATTTCCATCTTTATCTACTGTAACTTCTTCCCAAGATATTGAATAACGTGCAATATAAGCACCACTATGTTGGATAGTTAGGGTTTTATCTTTTACAGGAGTGTAGTTTAACAATTGTACAGGCTTAGAAGCTTGAGTAGTTGCATTATTTTTAACTACAAATCGAAAAACCTCTACTTCTGCAAGACTGAGAGCTTGATTTTTTTGACGCAATTGAATGCGAACACGGCGCCCTAGTTTACCATTCAACTGGAGATCTAAACTGCTTCCTTCTAAGCGAGAAACATATTGTCTAGTAACTTCTTGCCCTCTTTCATCATATAAATTACATCAAAGTCTGCCAAACGTTTGGAAAGTTCGCCATCCCCACGATTATAAAGTCGGACAAGCCCAACCTGTTCCGTACGACCTAAATCAACTTCCCACCAAGGCTGGTTTTCAAATTTTGTATGGGTAATTGATTGCTGGCTATAACTACTATTGGTATTGCCATCCAAGGCACGACTAGCATCTCCTCCAAATTCGGTAGAGCTTTGGCGCGCTTGCTTTTTCCATGCGATATTCTCAGCACGATACACTTGAACTTCTGCAAGACTGAGAGCGTTATATCCATCTAACTCGATGCGTACAAAACGAGCTTTCTTATAATCAATTGAAATCTGAGCGGAACTATCACGCAAGTATGCAATGCGCTTTCTTTCAATTTCCTTTCCAGAACTATCCAAAAGAATCACATTAAAATTAGTCAATCTATCTTGAGCAGCATCTGTTCGATTGTAAATATTAATCTGGCGAATCGTTTCTTCCTTGTCTAAATCGACTTGCCACCAAGGTTTTGATTGAAAATCTGTATGAGTGACAGAATTATGTCCGTAATTTCCATCTGATTTCCCATCAACTGCTCTTCTAGCGTCTCCTCCAAAAGCTGTCGAACTTTGAGTTACTCGTTTCCCTAGAGCTATATTTTCAAATGATTCTGAACTAGGTTGAGTAGACAAGAGGGGAACTTCCTTTTTCTTAAAGAAATAAACTTTGTCCAATTTTTGATCACGATACCCCTGTTTATCAAGTGTATCACGTTTTCCAATATTAAAATTCGGGATAGCGTTCATTCTACTTTCAAAATAACCACGCGAACGGTGCTTGAAACTAGAGTTACCTGTAAAAGTTACAATATCATTATCATTACGAATCAAAGATGTCACAACATTATCATTATCGACCACATAATGTTTTATTTTACCAGATAAAGCCAACTTACGGCTTTCTAACCCTACATCCCAGAAACCATTTTTAGCATTCCAAATAGTTCGAGAAGTAATTACTTTAGGAGCGCTAAATGTCGTAACTTTTTTCAAAACATTATTATAAAAAGTAGGATATTTTTGATAAGCTTCAACTGCCGCTATTTGAGCTAAGTAGCCTCCTAAAGAATGCCCTGTCATATAAAGATTGGTAATACTTGAATCTAAAGCAAGCTCTCTCACAACATTACGAATATCATCTGCTTGCGCTGGTTTATTTCCTCCTAACAAAACAAAATCTGCACTTAAATCTTTCGCATCATTCAGTCTTGTTCCACGTATAGCCAACATATGCACCGTTCCATCTTTGAGATAAGGAAGATCACTCTTAGTTTCAAACAAAAAAGCATCCATCCCACTTGCTGTATGATAAGCCTTTTTCATCTTCCAAAATGGGGCTAACTCATTGTGCATCATTTTATATTCTTGACGATCAAGATAAAGACTTGGAAAAGGATTTTTATGATCTAGAATTTTGTCAATGTAATCATCATCACGATAAGCCAACTCCATAAAAAGGAGGGAATCACGATCTGTGACATACCATTGTTTCTTGTTATCATCTTCCCCATCTTCTAATCCATCTCCATCACTATCTGCTAGTAATGGATGGCTATGGTATCCTAAATAGTCTTTCCCATCTTTATTGTAAATATACAATTCATCCTTATTTTTTATTCCATCATGATCATCATCGCCATCAGGATCTAAAAATTTTCCACCGTATAAAGAATTATCTACAAGATCCTTCTCTACATGGAGTTCACCTTTAGAAATTTTGACAAAGTCTGCCTCTGTTACTGGACGAGAATTTTTCGGCTCATCCTTTAGAATTTCCTCTTTCTTCAATTCCTCATGAGACACAGCAGATTCTCTTTTATATAATCCTTCTCCTGCTTTTTCTTTCTCATGTGTAATAACTTCTTTTGTTTCTAAAGTTGATTGAGCAGCTGTTGCTTTCTCCTCTATAATGGATATTTCCTGTTTTTTATCAGTACCTTCTTTTACGGGAATATCCTTTGCTACTACTGATACAGAGCCTTCATTTTTCAGACCATGATTTCCTTCATTGGCAGAAACGCCTGTCGGTGCTAAAAAAGCAAAACCAACTGCAACAGACACAACTCCGATACTGAGTTTTTTTATACCAAAACGCATAATTCGTTGATCAATTCTCATTTATTCATATATCTTTCTTTTATTTTTTTCACCCTCTTTACCAACAATATTCTCCAATCAGCTAATCTCCTTTAGCGTCACAGTTTCATTTTTATACTTTGTTAGCAAGAATTTGAAGAGGTTTATAAAAGTATAGGAACCTCATTCATTTTTATATCATACTTCTATATAGAAGTTAATTATTTCATTCATCTTCCAATTTATATAGATGTTTTCACACTTATTTTTCTTTCTCATAGTGCTGCAAGAATCGCTTTAAGCAAACCTTTGAAATCACCTTTAACACGTTCAGTCACTTCTACAACTTCTTCGTGGTTAAGTTCTTCTTGGAAACCAGCCGCAAAATTAGTAATACATGAAATTCCTAGAACTTTCAAACCTGAGTGAGCTGCCACGATAACTTCAGGAACCGTAGACATACCAACGGCATCTGCTCCCAGTGTCTTATAGGCACGAATTTCTGCTGGTGTTTCATAAGTTGGACCAGTAACACCAATATAGATACCTTCATCAAGCTTGATACCAAGTTTTTTAGCCACTTCATGGGCAGTAGCTCGGTATTCTGGTGTGTAGGCCTTAGACATATCAGGGAAACGAGGACCAAATTCATCCAAGTTTTCACCCATCAATGGGTTTTGTCCCGTCATATTGATATGGTCAGAAATAGCCATCAAGGTACCAGGCCCATATCCAATACCACCAGCTGCATTGGTTACAATGACACCTTCACATCCAAGAACTTTCATGACACGTACTGGGAAGGTCACGACTTCCAGAGGGTTTCCTTCGTAGAAATGAAAACGACCTTGAAGAGCCAAGACCTTGCGCCCTGCAAGTTCCCCATATACCAATTTACCAGCGTGACCAACTACTGTTGAACGGCCCCAGTTTGGAATATCCGCATAGTCTACTACAACTGGATTTTCGATTTCTTCTGCTAATTCTCCAAGTCCTGATCCAAGGATTAGACCGAACTCAGGTGCTTGTATTCCCTTGTCTTTCAGGAAGGCAGCTGTTTCATTGATTTTATCTAAAAATGTCATTGTGTGTCTCCTTTATTATTTTTTAGCATTTGATCGATTTTGTCAAAAGTTTTAGCATTACGAATGGTGATTTGGCGGTAGAAAGGCATCTTGAGTAAGTATTTGTGATAGGCAGTTGCATAGTAGGATTCTTCAGAGAATTTCCCCCAGAAAATCCCAAGTTTTCCAAAATGAAGCACCTCATCTTTCAGCTCTAAACTTTCAACTGTCGCGATGACTTGCTCCACATCCAAACCCTCCGTGTAAAAGAGGACATCTTTTCGCGCCAAGTCTTCATTCCACCAATCTGGTAGATTCTCCACTTCTGCTTCATAGTCTTCTTGACTCAGTAGGGAAAAGCTCTGAATAAATGGATAATGGACTGCAAAGAAATCCTCTAACTTTTCAACTAATCGGTCCTTGGGAACTGTCGAAGTAAAGAAAATATTGCCACTGTTGATGTAGGTTTCAACTTTTTCCAGTCCCAACTCTGTCAATTCTTGACGAAGTTGCGCCATGACAACTTTATTTTTCCCACCGACATTAATGCCCCTTACCAGTAAAGCATAGCGCGTCATCTTATACCAATTTATCTAAGAAACTTTCCCCAATCATGGAAGTTTCCACACCAAAGTTATCTGCAACTGTCGCTGAGATATCTGCAAAATGTCCAACTGGAATGACACCATTTCCTTTAAAGGCAGGACTGTAGGCCAAAAGTGGAATGTATTCACGAGTGTGGTCTGTTCCTGCGTAAGTTGGGTCGTTCCCGTGATCCGCAGTAATCAAGAGAAGGTCATTTTCTCTCATAGCTGCGATAATTTCAGGCAAGCGCTCATCGAACTCATGCAAGCAATCACGGTAACCGTGAGCGTTGCGACGATGACCATAAAGAGCATCAAAGTCAACCAAGTTTGTGAATGAGAATCCTTTTTCAAACTCAGCAAGGCCCATAGTCTTCAATAGTGTATCAATTCCATGACTATTTGACTTGTTGTGACCCATATCATGGTTGATACCCGCACCGTTAAAGATATCATTGATTTTACCAATAGCATAAGTGTCAATACCTGCTTCGTTCAATTTATCCAAAACAGTCGGTGCAAATGGGGATACTGCCAAGTCACGACGGTTTGCTGTACGAGTGAAGTTACCTGGCTCACCAACATATGGCCGAGCAATGATACGTCCTAGAAGGGCTGGACGCTCAAGAGTAATCGAACGAGCGTGTTCACAAATACGGTACAATTCATCCAAAGGAATGATGTCTTCGTGGGCAGCAATTTGCAAAACAGGGTCAGCTGAAGTATAGATAATCAGCTCTCCAGTTTCCATCTGACGTGGTCCAAAGTCATCAATAACAGCGGTTCCTGAGTAAGGTTTGTTGGCTTCACGAATAACCTTGCGTCCTGAGAATTCTTCGATTTTTGTCAAGATTTCTTCTGGGAATCCGTTCCAGAAAGTATCGAAAGGCTCCGTAATGTTGAGTCCCATGATTTCCCAGTGTCCAGTCATAGTATCCTTACCAAGAGATACTTCCTCCAATTTTGTTGCATATCCAGTTGGATTGCTTTCAGCTGGTACAGTCTTCAAAGGCGTTTCGCGAGGAATATTTCCTAGACCGATTTTAGCCATGTTTGGCACATTCAAACCAACTGTTTAGAAATGTGTCCCAGTGTGTCAGAAGCTCCATCTGGAACCCCTGCATTGACAAAGTTATTAGCATCTGGTGCAGCACCGATTCCTACAGAATCCAATACCACCAAGTGAATACGATTAAATTTTGACATTTTATGTCTCCTTTTATTTCTCTTTTGTTGAAGTTAAAATCTGAACTCCATCTCGTCCAGCAACGATGACCTTATCTACCATCTTGTTGAATAAGCCGTGCTCCACGACACCAACGACATGGTCCAATTCTTGTCCGAAAGCAATTGGATCTTCAATGACATCCAAGGCAAGGTCAATGATAAAATTCTGCATATCAGTCACAAAACGTTGACCGTCTTTTTCACGGAAACTTGGTTTGTAGCCAGCACGTTCAAAACGACGAAAAATCTGTTCTGCACCATATTGAACCACTTCCACAGGCAATTTAAAAGCACCTAGTTTGTCTACCAGCTTGCTTCGTCAACTACCCAAATGTATTCTTTAGATGGTGTTGCAACCACCTTCTCCATTAGGAGGGCACCGCCACCACCTTTGATTCCATTAAACTGACTATCCACTTCATCCGCCCCGTCAACTGTCACATCGACAAAGTCTACTTGGTCAATAGACTTGAGCGGGATATTAAGTCCTTCAGCCTGTTTACTAGTCACACTAGAGGTCGTTACAGCTGTAATTCGTAGTCCTTCTTCCTTGATACGACGACCGATTTCTTCGACAAAATAATAGGCAGTAGAACCTGTTCCCAGTCCGACAACCATGCCATCCTTGACAAACTCAGCAGCCTTGATACCTGCCATTTTCTTCAGATTTTCCACTCAAACACCTCCATTAGAGAGCTACTTTCATTATATCATGTCTACCTTTATTATTCAAAAGTTGGAAACATCAAACATTCTATTTTCGGAAACATTAAAACAAGAAAATGAGATTGAAAATATTTTTATTTCAGAAACTCTTTATTATCATTTTTAAAAATTTATAAAATGAATAAAAAAGCAATTAAACAAGAACATTCATTATTATAAAATTATTTTCGTTTCTTTTTTCCATTTAAACTATTTTTCCAAAAATTTTCTCATAATTGACCTCCTGTAATACAAAAAATGATTAAATAGAGCCATAAATAAAATAGGGAACATATTTGGCAAAGTAAAGGTCTTTAAAATTTTTTCAACAACCTATCGAAGTTGCAGTAAAAGGTTTGGATTGAGAATAAATCTGATTATGAAAATGATTGGTTTTAAAAGTAATTAACGTTCCTCAGGATGTCTACTTGAACTAAGATATAGTAAATTGAAGCTAGAGTAGTACAAATTAACTTCTAAAGCATTTTTAGAAATTAATTTGAATGCACCAAGTGATTTATCTAAATCTTATTCCAATCTGCTATATTTTTTATTGAATTGTCAACAAAAAGGTACAGTATCATTTTAAATGAGTATAAAAGATCACAGAGATTTCAAAATTATAAAAGCGCATATTATCAGGTATAAAAAACTTGATATTATGCGTTTTATCTTAAAAAATTTTTCTAAATTTCCCACTCAAATTAAATTCTAGCCAAGCCTATTTTGAGACATTTTTCATTACTTCTGGAAGATAATTACTGATTTCCGTCGGCAAGACCACATAATGTTCTTGAGATAGTTCTTGAGCAATAGCTGAATGAAGATGGGTCGCTACTATCACACGTTCATAGAGACTGGCCTGTCGGAATTGGCCTGCAAATCCTGCAATCATCCCAGCTAGTGTATCTCCCATACCACCAGTCGCCTGGTAGGGACCACCAACCTGTAACTGATAACAATCAGACTGGCCAACTTGCCAAATACGAGTAGCTGAACCTTTTTCAACTAAAATCGTTCCTTGAGGGAAGGAAGTCAGGGCACTAGCTGTGGTACTTTCCTTTTGATTTTCAATAGCAATACCAGACAGTTTTTCCCATTCTTTTTGGTGAGGGGTTAGGATAAGCTGGTTAGACGGAAATGACAAACTTGTTCTAGCAAGGATGGTCAAGGCCCCTCCGTCTACAATCAAAATCTGATTTTGTCTTAATTTAGCAAATACCCGTTTGACTAAATCTTCTCCAAAAGCATCGTCTCCTAAACCAGGTCCCAGCAAAACAACCTCTGCCTTCTCCAACTGCTCTTTTAACAATTGCTGGTCTTGAAGAGCAAAGGCCATAGCCTCAGGTAAATGGCTGTGCAGAGCTGAGATATTTTCTCTGTCTGTACCAACGGTCACCAATCCTGCACCGCTTTTTACAGCTGCCAAAGCAGCCATGATAATAGCACCACCATAAGGATAGGTCCCACCCAGCAACAGCAGACGACCATAATCTCCTTTATGGCTTATACAAGAACGTTCAATAATGACTTTTTCTAGTAGAGCTTGATCAATCACTTTCATCCTTTTTTCCTCTCGCATTTATTATACAACAAAAAGGAGGCGCAGGCCTCCTTTGGTAATCTTATATCTAAAATTTAATACTCATTTCTGCCATTTTAAATATAGCTATATAAAATACACTCTCTTCAGCGAATTTTCTCTTATTTTCTATCCAATGTCCGAAGTGCTGCTTGATAAGTTTGCTCCATCAGCATAGTAATGGTCATAGGACCGACTCCTCCAGGGACTGGCGTAATATGGCTAGCAAGTGGGGCAACTACCTCATAATCAACATCCCCACAGAGCTTCCCATTTTCATCGCGGTTCATCCCGACATCAATGACAACCGCACCAGGTTTGACAAAGTCAGCAGTCACAAACTTGGCACGACCGATTGCTACCACCAGAATATCTGCTTTAGCAGCCACCTTGGCAAGATTATGAGTCCGTGAGTGGGTCAAAGTCACTGTAGCATTCTTGGCCAAAAGAAGCTGGGCCATAGGTTTTCCAACGATATTGGAACGACCGATGACGACCGCATTTTTACCTTCTAATTCAATCCCATATTCATGAAACATTTCCATAATTCCTGCAGGTGTTGATGGAATCATGACTGGATGTCCAGACCAAAGGCGTCCCATATTTAGAGGATGGAAACCATCCACATCCTTTTCTGGGTCAATGGCCAACAAAACCGCCTCTTCATCGATATGTTTTGGTAATGGCAACTGGACCAAAATTCCATGCCAAACTGGATCTTGATTATATTTGGCAATCAAGTCTAACAATTCCTCTTGACTAATTGTCTCTGGAACTCGCACTACTTCGCTACGAAAACCAGCCGCAAGAGCTGACCTCTCCTTGTTGCGAACGTAGACTTGGCTGGCTGGATTGTCCCCAACCAAAATCACTACCAAACCAGGTACTAGCCCCGTTTCTTCCTTTAATCTTTCAGTCTTTTCAGCCAGCTGTCCTTGTAACTTAGCTGCTAGAGCCTTCCCATCAATAATCTGTGTCATATCACTTCTCTTTTCTTTCAAATATCTTTCATTATACCAAAAACTGCTAGTACCCTCTAACACTTCTTTCCTAGGCTATCCTATAGTTTCAAACTATAAGAAAAAGCTCTGGTCGAGCTTTTAACTAATCTTGTCTTGAAATTTTAAAATAGATTATAAAACCTTACTCAAGAAGTCTTTAGTCCGTTGTTCTTGGGTTTGTTCAAAAATCTGCTCAGGTGTTCCATCTTCAACAACCACACCGTCTGCCATAAAGATGACACGATCTGCCACCTCACGGGCGAATCCCATCTCATGTGTTACGATAACCATGGTCATTCCTGATTTGGCAAGGTCTTGCATAACAGCCAGCACCTCACCTACCATTTCAGGGTCCAAGGCTGAAGTCGGCTCGTCAAAGAGCAAAACATCTGGTTCCATGGCCAACCCACGCGCAATAGCAATCCGTTGTTGCTGGCCACCTGACAAACTCTGTGGATAAGCAGTTGCCTTATCTGGTAAACCAACTTTTTCCAAAAGTTCTTGGGCTCTCTTCTCAGCCACTGCCTTGCTCTCACCTTTGGTCTTGATAGGTGACAAGGTGATATTTTCCATCACTGTCATATTAGGAAAGAGATTGAATTGTTGGAAAACCATGCCCATCTTCTCACGCATGGCAAACAGGTCATTCTTCTTGTCCGTAATATCGATTCCCTCAAAGATAACCTTCCCCTTGCTTGCTTCTTCCAACAAATTCATAGAGCGAAGTAAGGTAGATTTCCCGCTCCCTGAAGGACCGATGATAACGACAACCTCTCCTCTTTTAATTTCGAGGTTGACGCCCTTCAATACTTCATTCTTTCCAAAGGATTTATGTAAATTTTCAATTTTTATCAAGGTTTCTGTCATTATTTCTTATCTCCTTGTCCCATACGTTTTTCAAAAGCTTTCAAGGCTACGGTCAAAATAGAGGTCATAATCAAGTAGTAAAAGGCTGCAAATAAAAGTGGTGTCAAAGGCAAATAGGTTGTTGTAGAAACTGTTGTAGCCCCATTCCACAACTCCATAACACCAATAGCTGATAAGAGGGAACTATCCTTGATAATGGTAATAAATTCGTTCCCCAATGCTGGCAAGATATTTTTGATTGCTTGTGGCAAAATCACATAGCGCATGGCATTTTTAGGACGAATCCCTAGCGAATAAGCCGCTTCTAGCTGACCTTTTGGAACTGCATTAATCCCAGCACGAACAGTCTCAGAAACATAAGCACCACTGTTCATAGAGATAATCAAAATCCCTGGAATCAGACGAGAAAGATCAACACCTAAAATTCCAACCTGAATAGTCGGAGCATTGATGTGCATAAGGGCAAAGGCAATCATAATCTGAACCATCATCGGTGTCCCACGGAAAATCCAAACGTACAAGTTGGCAAGCCAAACAAGCGGTTTAAACTTTGAACGTTGCCCAAAAGCCAAGACAACACCCAAAATGGTTCCCAAAAAGACAACACAGATAGAAATGAGAACCGTCACGACAGCCCCATAGTTAAAATAAGGTAAATACTTAGGTAAAAAAGAAAAATTCATAGTCACACTGCTTTCTAAAATAGAATACTGTATGATTATAACATGAGTTGAATTAAAATTCAAACCTTTTTATCCAATTTATTCAAAAAACTTTAAGATGGTAGAATTAGCGAGAAATCTTAGTTTTTTCTAGGCAAGTTGGCCTCCTTTATGGTAAAATAGTAACGATAAGAAATGAAGGAGAATCAAAATGGAATCACATTTGGTTAGAATCATCAACCGCCTTGAAGCAATGGCAAAAGACGGCGGAAATTTAAAACGTAATTTTGAACGCGAAGGAGTTGTTGTTGCAGAAGTTGCATACAGCCACGACGAAGAAAACGGATCAATCTTTACCCTTCGTGATGTAGAAGCTCGCGAAACTTATACGTTTGATAGCATTGACTTGATTGCAATGGAGATTTACGAACTCCTCTACTAATATAAAACAAGCTGGGATTGCCCCTGCATGTCTAACCAAAATCCTTTTTGTCTCACAAATAGGATTTTTTTATAGTCCAAATTCACAAAGGTTTTCATTGTAACAACTTCTCAAAGCTGCAATCTTTTTACTTGCTTTACACCCCAATCCTGTTATAATGAGAGTATAGAAATTTGACTATTTTTGACCTTTAGATAGGTCAAGCTAAAGAAAGAAATGAGGTAGATGTATGCTTTGTCAAAACTGTAAAATCAATGACTCAACAATTCATCTTTATACCAATCTCAATGGAAAACAAAAACAAATTGACCTCTGTCAAAACTGCTATAAGATTATCAAGACAGATCCTAATAATAGCCTCTTTAAAGGTATGACGGATCTGAACAATCGTGACTTTGATCCATTTGGTGATTTCTTCAATGACCTAAACAACTTTAGACCTTCTAACAATACTCCTCCGACTCCCCCAACTCAATCAGGTGGAGGTTACGGTGGAAACGGCGGTTATGGTTCCAAAAATCGTGGACCTGCTCAAACTCCGCCACCAAACCAAGAAAAAGGCCTGCTGGAAGAATTTGGTATCAACGTAACTGAAATTGCCCGTCGTGGAGATATAGACCCGGTTATTGGGCGCGACGATGAGATTATCCGTGTCATCGAAATTCTCAATCGTAGAACTAAGAATAATCCTGTTCTTATCGGTGAACCAGGCGTCGGAAAAACGGCTGTTGTCGAAGGTCTAGCTCAGAAAATCGTTGATGGCGATGTTCCACATAAACTCCAAGGTAAACAAGTCATCCGCTTGGATGTGGTTAGCTTGGTTCAAGGAACGGGGATCCGAGGACAATTTGAAGAACGCATGCAAAAACTCATGGAAGAAATTCGCAAACGTGAGGATATTATCCTCTTTATCGATGAAATCCATGAAATTGTTGGTGCGGGTTCTGCGGGCGATGGCAATATGGATGCAGGAAATATCCTCAAGCCCGCCCTTGCTCGTGGTGAGCTGCAACTGGTCGGTGCCACTACCCTCAATGAATACCGTATCATTGAAAAGGATGCTGCCCTAGAGCGTCGTATGCAGCCTGTCAAGGTCGATGAACCAACAGTGGAAGAAACAATCACTATCCTCAAAGGGATTCAAAAGAAATACGAAGACTACCACCACGTTCAGTATACCGATACTGCAATTGAAGCAGCTGCAACTCTTTCCAATCGCTACATCCAAGACCGCTTCTTGCCTGACAAGGCCATTGACCTCCTAGATGAAGCTGGTTCTAAGATGAACTTGACCTTGAATTTTGTAGACCCTAAAGTAATTGATCAACGCTTGATTGAAGCTGAAAATCTCAAATCTCAGGCTACACGAGAAGAAGATTTTGAGAAGGCTGCCTACTTCCGCGACCAGATTGCCAAGTATAAGGAAATGCAAAAGAAAAAGGTCACAGACCAAGATACTCCTATCATCAGTGAGAAAACCATTGAGCACATTATCGAGCAGAAAACTAATATCCCTGTTGGCGATTTGAAAGAGAAAGAACAATCTCAACTCATCCATCTAGCTGAAGACCTCAAGTCTCATGTTATTGGACAAGACGATGCTGTCGATAAGATTGCCAAGGCTATTCGCCGAAACCGTGTCGGTCTCGGTACACCTAACCGTCCAATTGGAAGCTTCCTCTTCGTTGGGCCAACTGGCGTCGGTAAGACCGAACTTTCCAAACAACTGGCCATCGAACTATTTGGTTCTGCTGACAGTATGATTCGCTTTGATATGAGTGAATACATGGAAAAACACAGCGTGGCTAAATTAGTTGGTGCTCCTCCAGGTTATGTTGGCTATGATGAGGCTGGGCAATTAACTGAAAAAGTCCGCCGCAATCCCTACTCTCTTATTCTCTTGGATGAAGTAGAAAAAGCCCATCCAGATGTCATGCACATGTTCCTTCAAGTCTTGGACGATGGCCGTTTGACAGATGGGCAAGGGCGCACCGTTAGCTTCAAGGATGCCATCATTATCATGACCTCAAATGCAGGTACAGGTAAGGCAGAAGCCAGCGTTGGATTTGGGGCTGCTAGAGAAGGACGTACCAACTCTGTTCTCGGTGAACTCGGCAACTTCTTTAGTCCAGAGTTTATGAACCGTTTTGATGGTATTATCGAATTTAAGGCTCTCAGCAAAGATAATCTCCTTCAGATTGTCGAGCTCATGCTAGCAGATGTTAACAAACGTCTTTCTAGCAACAACATTCATTTAGATGTAACTGACAAGGTCAAGGAAAAGTTGGTTGATCTCGGTTATGATCCAAAAATGGGAGCACGCCCACTTCGTCGCACTATTCAAGACTATATTGAGGACGCAATCACTGACTACTACCTTGAAAATCCAAGCGAAAAAGACCTAAAGGCAGTTATGACCAGCAAGGGCAACATTCAAATCAAATCTGCCAAAAAAACTGAAGTAAAAACTTCTGAGAAAGAAAAATAAATTCTATAAAAAATGAGTAGAAAATGAAAATTTTCTGCTTCTTTTTTACTAAAATAACTATAATTTCTTGACAGCTTGCCCTTTGTCCATTATGATAATAATAACGATACTAGATAATGAGGAAAATGCAATGGCAAACCCAACTTTCGGAGAAAAAAAAGCGAATACAGACTATGTTGCTCGTTATGGCGTATATGCTGTTATCCCTGATGCTGAGCAAAAACAAATTGTTCTTGTTCAAGCACCTAATGGCGCTTGGTTCTTACCAGGTGGAGAAATTGAAGCAGGTGAAAACCATCAGGAAGCCCTAAAACGTGAATTGATTGAAGAGCTTGGTTTCACAGCTGAAATTGGTACCTATTACGGACAAGCTGACGAATATTTCTACTCTCGTCATCGTGACACCTACTACTACAATCCTGCCTACCTCTATGAAGCAACTTCTTTCAAAGAAGTACAAAAGCCACTAGAAGACTTTAATCATATTGCCTGGTTCCCTATTGACGAGGCCATTGAAAATCTCAAACGTGGTAGTCATAAATGGGCCATCCAATCTTGGAAAAAACAGCATAAGATTGACTAAATCAAGCTACTTTATTCAAAAAGTGCTATAATAGAATTAGAAAATCGGAGGAAATGTTATGAAGCTTATCAATACGACAAACTCACACTCGCAACTTGTAAAAAGCCAGCTAGAAAGTACAGATGCAACCCTTGTTGAGGTTTATTCTGCTGGAAATACAGATGTTATTTTTACCCAAGCTCCGCTTCACTATGAAATCCTCATCTCAAACAAACACCGTGCTATTCGAGAAACTGAAATCGAAGCCATCCAAGAGTTTTTCTTGAAAACGTAAAATTGATAAGGACTCCATTGATGAGGCCAATATCAAAACACTCTACTCAGAAAAATTAATTGGGATTTCGATTCCAATCAAATAAAATTTTGGAGAGATTAGAAAGCTATTGAACCTAATAGAGCCAAACATAGGTTCGGACTTGCTTTTTAAATCGTCTCCAATTTTTTATCTTGAAATCCTATTATACATAATTTTATATGTAATCAATAAATCATGACCACCCGTCAAACGGGTGGTTTGTCCCAGGGCTATAAGCCCAAATTACCAGCCAGCGCCTAAAGACGCTGGCTTTCACATTGTTCAAGCCTTATTGCTCTTGACTCGTCACTTGCCTCACAAAGAGGCTTTAGTATTACTTACCACTATCCCTAAAGGGATCCTCATATTCTTTTACACTCAATTTATCTAGTGCTATATCATGCTTTACTCGTTCTCAAATTTTCATACTCGTGAAGAAATCATCCACTGGATAATTTCTTTAATCTTGAATATATTTCTTAATTGTGGCTTCATTGAGTCCCACCGTACTCACATAATAACCTTCCACCCAGAAATGCCTATTCCCAAACTTGTACTTGAGATTGGCGTGTTTGTCAAACATCATGAGTGCACTTTTCCTTTTAAATACCCCATGAAACTTGAAACACTTATCCTCGGTAGAATACTGACTAACATATGTACATGGTCTGGCATTAAGTGGCCCTCGATATTTTCAACTCCTTTATAACTACACAAGCGATGAAATATTTAGCCTAAACTACTTCGATATTGATTGTAGATGACTTTTCGTCTATACTTAGGGGTGAACACAATGTGATAGAACAGTGCCACTTTGTGTGCGATAAACTATGAGCCTTTTGTGCCATATTTTTCTCCTTTCGCTTTACAATTGGCTTGAACACCTTTATTGTATCGCGTTTGGAGTTTTTTGGGTATAACCTTCGACGCGCACCCGCATAGCGGGTGGTTTTTTTGTCTCGCACCTAACGGAGCGAGACGGACTAATAGTCGCATAATAAAAAGACTCCGAAGAGTCTTCGCATTACTTATGCAATTCTTTATTACTCAATGTATGAAAAATCCCCCACAAAAGAATATTTACAATGATAAACAGCACTATTTCCACTAAATTAAAGTCTATCAAATTCCGTGACCGCATTGCCACCATAGCTTGGGAGTAGGGATAGATTAAAGATAATTTATCTGATACAAATCATCATAAATCCTACGAAAGTACCAATAGCACCAATTCCCACAGATTTACTGAAAACACGAGTTTTAGCTGTCACAAAAAACTGTACTGCCATCATACTAATTGTTCCAAAAATCCCCAATAAATCCCACTTGAGGTAGGTGAACAAATTAGAAATTTCTAAATGAGCTAGGTGAGCACTGACATAAAAAATACCAAACAAGAACAACTGTAAAACAGCAATAAACAAGATAATTACTATTTCTTTTGCCAACAATAATTTCCCAAGACTGACATTATTAGCTCTGAGAAATTCAATATTTTTTCTGTCAAACTCTTTTCCTAACATCATGGCTACATAAAGGCTAACCAAAATCGGAAAGAAAAGCTGGCTATAATAGAAGGTCAATTGTCCCCATAAAACAGGCACTTTTTCAATTTCTGCAACCATAGAATAAGCTGAACCAAAGTAAATCCCAAGACCAATCAGGCTACAAAAAGCTAAGAAGCAAATACCAATCATCAACATGGAAAATTTTTTGGTTTTCCGCCATTCTACTGATAGATAAGACATCATAGCTTGCCTCCTTTCTTTTCAACCAGATAGAGAGATAAGAAGAGATAGATTAGGGCTATTGGCAAATATGTAAAGAGTTTAAATCCTAGGTTTGTCGCCAAAACATAACTCACTTGACTGGCAACTTGCTGGTAATCCACCAGAGACATATATCCTATACCACCAAAAGGGAAAATTAGCTGTAGAAAAGCTGGTGCATGACCAAATCCAACACCAAGAAATCCTCCGAAAATCCCTAATGCCAGTATCAATGCCTGCTTCTTCAGTAAAAACTGCAAAGTCAAAAACAGACAGGTTAAGACAAAAGAGGCTAGCAAGAAAATGACGATTTGCCAGAGGATTAGGCTAACAGGCATTTCTAGACCTGATAAGATTGCAATTAACTGGGCTACTACTCCCTCCAAAAAAGCGAGGAAGGTCAAAATGAACATGGTCAGGCCAAGCTTACTCAGAAAGATATGCCGTACATTTTCACCATTTGCCAAAAGCAGTTTGAAAGTGTTGCCCTCCTTCTCGTTCTTGACAATCCGCGATACAAAGAGAGAAATCACAATAGGGAGAATCAAGCCATTTACTTCTTTATCATATAGAAAATTAGGCTAATCTGGTGCATGTCTGGATTACTTAGGTAGCGTGTAGCGGCTGCAATTGCCCAAGCAAATCCGACTCCCATAACTAGTATGCTAATGAGGAAGGATTTGGTTCGTTTTGCCTTGAGCAATTCAATAGACAAATTATTCAACATAAGACTCACTCCTTGGTTAAGTTGAGGAAGATAGATTCCAAGGTTTCTTGTTCTTGCTTCACTTCATAAATTGGAACTTTCTCGACTATTAAATCTCGTAACAAACTAGAAATCTGCTGATCGGCAAGGTTAGTCAGCTTGAGTTTATCCTCTTGTATCTCCAACATCTTGCACGGATAACCAAATAACACTTGGCTAATGACTTCACGTTGACCTCTAAAATCCCCACGCACTTCCAGCCATTTATTGGACTGAATTTTACGAATTTCTCCCTCGTAAACCAGTTGACCATGATTGATAATCCCCACACGGTCAGCGATATGCTCTACTTCTGAAAGGATATGGGTAGAGATGAAGACAGTAATGCCCTGTTCTTTTGCCAACTTGATAATCAGTTCCCGAATTTCATGAATCCCTGCTGGATCTAGCCCGTTTGTTGGCTCATCCAGTATCAACAAACGCGGTTTCTTGACTAAGGCAAAGGCTAAAGCCAAGCGCTGTTTCATACCCAAAGAATAATCTTTAACCAATTTTTTCTTGTTTTTAGGTTGATCTAACCCCACAATTTTCAAGGTTTCCTGAATATTTTTCTTATCAAATCCAAGGATTTTTTGGAAGACCAAGAGATTTTCATAGCCTGTCAAATTAGGATAATAAGACGGTTCTTCAATCATAGAGCCAATCTGATTAAGATACTGCTTGTCCGTACCTATAGATTGACCGAACACTTCAATCTCCCCAGCTGTACGAGAAATCAAAGACAAAATCATCTTCATTGTGGTTGTTTTCCCAGCTCCATTTGGACCTAGAAAACCATAAATCTCACCTTGTTGAACTGATAAGGAACTAAGGTTAACTACCTGAGTGTCCTTAAATCCCTTTTGTAAGTTTTTTATCTGTAAAACATTACTAATCATTATGAACTTCCTCCTTTAAGCCAAATAATTTTCTATAATTTTGATTTCTATAAATCAAATTATCATGAGTATCTTTGATAACGTCTCCACTACTCTTATCAACAAAAATGATAGAATCAACATAATTCACAATATCTAATTGGTGACTCACTATTACCATTGTTTTGTCTGAATAAAATGGATTACTTAAAACATCTGTATAAATTTTTTTCTTACTTTTTTCATCTAAGTTACTAAAGGCTTCATCCCAAAAAATAATATCTCGTTTATTTAATAGTGATCTTGATATTAGCAATTTTTGAATTTGTCCTCCAGATAAGTTCTTGCCCGACTTCAAAACTTTTGAAAATAGTTTATTAGGCAATTTTGCAATAACTCTTTCACCACCTGTATCTCGAAGTATTCTCTCCAAATCATCGTCGCTAGGAGCACAATCTAAATTTTTCAAGATTGTATCAGGGACTAAAGTCATATTTTGTAAGACAACCCCAATTCTACTGGTGAAATCACTGACACCATACGTTAGCTCTCCATCATACCTTAACATTCCTAGAAGTAGTAACAGCAATGTGGACTTACCTGAACCTGATTCACCTAATATAGCAATTTTCTCACCTTTTAATATTTCAAGATTTATTCCACTATATAGTTTCTGGTTATTATAAGAGAAATTTACTTTATCGCATCTAATGACAGAAGATTGCTCATTATCTATTGGTATCTCTATACTAGCATTATTTGTAAACAAATCACTCTGCTTTTCTGCATAGACTTGCAGTTTCGCTATCTCAAATATCGATTGCTTAACCTGCTCAAAAAACGAAATCATCAGCGATACACTAGTCTGATATAATATTAAATCTGGTATTGATACTTCAAAATAAGCTTTAAAATAAATACCTAAAATCAGAATTAAGGATAAAGAAATATAATTAAAGGTAGAACCAACAAATTGAGAAAAATTTTCTACTTTTAGAATACTAGAATATTTATTTGTCACTAAGTTATTACTAGATTTCCATGACTTAAAGATTTGTTCTTCCTTTCTAGCAATCTTGATAAAATCTATATTCTCTAAATCTGTTTGGAGCACAGAATTAAAATCAATCAAATATTGTAAATAAGCATGATTCAGTTCGTTTTGCTTTTTATATAATACAGATGAAACAATACCATAAAAAATCAATAAGATTAAAAAGTATAAAGGTTAATTTAGTTGAGATAGTTAGTAGATATAATATCACAACAAATAACGATATAAATCCTACAATAGAGGGGAGAAGTTTTAACGTGATGCTATCCCTTATTGTTGATTTTAAATTAATTTTTTCTCCTAATATTCCATTGGACAGATTTCTAAAATATAGTAAAGGTTTATTTAATAACATTTTGAATAATTTATTGACATAATTTTCATCAAAATCATTATTAAATTCTGAAATAGTCTCATTTTTTATTAAGACAGAAATTAATTGTACAACCACTACACTCATGAGCATCAACGAAGAAGCAATGAAAGAATATTTCACATCTAGAATATTTCTAATCGTTATGGAAAACAAGAATACTCCGGCTTGTGTAAGTCCCAATGCTAATATAAAATACATTGCTGGTTTCGGTCTAATAGTTTGTCTTAATTGTTCCACAAATAGATTGGAATATTTAATTCTTTTAAATTCTGCTCCTTTAAAAACCGTTACGCATATACCAGAATAATGTTTTAAAACTTCTTCCTCTGAGTAAGTAATCTTACCTATAGCAGGATCAATTATTGTATATTTTTTATTTCTTATTTTCAGTAAGACAACAAAATGATTATCATTCCAATGTAAAATAACTGGAATGCTTTTGTCTAAGCAAACAGCAATATCCTTCAACAGTATTCTGTAAGCCTTGATGCCAACTTTGAAACGTTTATTCAACTTCATCAAATAGGAAAGATTTAATCCATCTGCTGGTATCATATCTTCCTTGTATATCTCATACAATGGTATCTCCAAACCTAGATTATTTAATAACATAGCATAGCATGCCAACAAACAATCTGATTCATTATTTTGCAATATAATCTTCATAAGTAAACTCCCTTAAGATATAATATTCGGAAGTAACACATCTGATTTTATATCATTTTTAAGGTAAAGAGTGGTAGCATATAAAATACCTGATAATCCAGTAAAAAGGGCGTAAGAATCATACTTTGTATTAAAATTACACATCCAACCATTTTGCAAGCCATAAAGATGAATTTTATAAAAATTTTCTCTAACAAATTTTTTCAAATTATAGTTATTGACAATATTATTTTCATCGAAGAAGTTCTGTGTATGCACTAAGGTTAGTAGATTTCCACTTACTCCGTGACAAAGGGAGAAATTAGCAAGATTCAATCCCACTTCTTTAATATCTTGTAGAGAGTGAATAACATCCTGTTGCAAATCAGTGCTGCTTATAGTTGCTGTTTTGTCATTTTTAAGTTGATTATATAAATCTATCCTAGAGAGTAACACTCCTGTTGCTCCATGACACCAATTCGCGCTATGAGAAAAATTTCTATTATCAACCCAGCCATGCTCTCTCCTTTGAAGATTGTCAAAATTTATAGCTTTTTTAAGAAGAGTTGAAATAGTCTCTCTATTGTTTGAGTTGTCCAACACCTTTATGAGTCTAACTAAAACAAGTTCAATTCCTAAATTCCCATGTGCAAGGCTGACATTGTTTGATTGTTCATTGCCCCAAAAAACAAAATTATCTTTCTCTTTTGCTTGTTTTATGTAAATATCCGATAATTCTTCAAATGTTACCTTATTTAAATTTTCTAACCTAATAGCAGGAATCACGCTACTTATACCAGTTAAAAAATCAGTATCCCCGATATTTAACCTTGAAATAACATTATCAATCTCTATATTTACCCAATTATCTAAATCTTTCCCAACCTCTTTCGAAAGTTTTTTTAGTGTATATAGCACACCCATCCTACCCAGATAAAAAGAATCATTAGTTAAATGTTCATATTTTTTTAGAATTGAATTATACAAATATGGTAGAACACTTCTGACTTTTTTACGATAGTCCTCTTCTAATAGAGTCATTGATTCTATTAAAGCCAATGCCACTCCAGAAAGTCCGCCATACAATGTACAGTCCATTGGACTTAATTCCAAACAATCTACATTATTAATTGAAAGAGTTAACCAATTACAGGTCTGATCACTGTTAGAAAGATAAATAGCACCCAACAAACGATCAACTATATTTTGCACACCTTTATATAAAATACTATCTGAATAACTTTTATCTTCTACATCATTTATTCTAGGTAAAGCTTCCTGATTGTATAGCCTAAGAGTTGATGAAATAGAAAATTCAATAAGTTTACACTGCTCCTCAATTATATGAACACTCAAATTTTGTATTTTCTTTCTTATTAGTTCAATCGGACTGTAATATGTACTCCATACAGCATTCCCATATAAATCATATACATCACAAGAATTTGATTTCATACTGAAGTATGGTATATCCATTTGTTCTAATTGTTTGATTTCCGATTCACACAACTCATCCGACTGATAATTAACAAGTTTATTTTTAAATTTCTCAAATATTATATTATCGTTTTCTGAATACTTTGGAGAGAGTAATAGCGTTCTGACAATACTATAATCTTTTGTATTCCTAAATAATATACGAACATCAATTTTTTCGGAATATTTTTCGATAATTGATAAGAATGTATTTTTTTTATTTTCAAAACAACTCGTAACTTTTTTAAAACCGAACAAAAGTTCCCTAAGATAGTATTTGACCTCAAAATACTGTTCTTCGCCCTCAGAGATATAAAAAGGAAGATGCGACTTATTTGTTTTTCTAACAACTTGCCTCTTTACACTGATGTCATCTCTCATTTGATTTGGATAACTCTAACTTCTCCTACAAATTTTCCTCCTAGGATACCACTAGTATCTCCACCGAATACTTCATTAGAACCAGCTAAAGGTAACAACCCTGTCAGCAATACTGATTCTGCATTTCTCTTTAATAAATCTTTATCCGCAATTGTTTCTGAAATAATCTCATAGGGTTGTAAATTGAAAATAGTCTCTACATCTACTAATTTTGGAATATCACCACTAGCTAATATATTTTCAAAGTGAAGATCAGAAATATTCAATAAATAAGCTACTGCCAATAAATACCCAAATCTTTTGTAGTATTCACTTGCTGATATGTTCGAGTTTCTTATCGAAGTATGCTCTATATATTCTTCCCAATAATAATCACCACAATCAATATATCGTGGTAAAAACTCTAATGACTCTTCAAATTCATCTCCAAGTTTGGAAAATATTTCAATCAACAATTGATTAGCGAAATTTTTTTTACCTTTATAGATAACTCGCTCTCCCTTGTAAAACAAAATACATACGCCTGAACCATTATGAAAATCTCCCGATACAGTAATTTGTAAATCTTCCATTTTAAAATTTTCACATTGGTTTGAAATAAATCTGTTTTGAATCAATTTAGGAACATCTTTCAAAAAAAGCTGTTCAACTCTTCTATACAGTAATAGATAATTTTTTAATTGTGTTAAACTTCTACTAACAAGTTTAGGAAATCGTTTAGAGATTTCATCGATGATATATTTTCCACACAAAACATCATTAAAATATTCATACCGCTCTTCCGAAGTTGAACCTTTTAAAATTCCTAATAATCTTTTTTCGTTTATCAAAAGGATTAGTGTATTCATATAAATATCTAAAACTTTATCTTCTAAAAAAATTCTATCTCACAGTTTTGCATATCATACTCTGAGAATTTTGTTTGGATAAAATTTCTAGTAAAATTGTTAAATAATTTATTTTTTTCGGTATTTTCCATTTTGACCACCTATTTTCATGATGAATAAGATTTCTATAAATAAAACCAAGAGTAGAGACATCTCTCATTGTTAGATTGTGATACTATTAGAATTTCTAGAAGATATTGTTTTAAATATATCTCCCTTAAAATTCTTAAAAGTCAAATTACGTGCTAAAATTGAGGCTTATAGAACGTAATTAAGAGCAACAAGTAAACAAGAACTGCCATGAGTTCATACGACATTCGTGTGAAATGGTTTGGATTACTCCATCACCAGCACCAAGAACGTTATCAAGTTCTTCAAGAGTCAATTCTTGAAGAGAATTCATTGCTTCAATCTCAACGAGATTCATTTGTTGTTTAGCCATTTGGAAATACCTCACTGATTAAAATTTATTTGAGAAGTATCTCTATCTAGGTTATGTCTTTATTATAGACATGCTAGATTAATTTTAAACTAAGCTAACCTTAATTTTACATTAAGATTAAAGTATTTTACCTTTTTTCACTCTTTTAAATGGTATAATATAGATAAGCGAGGTAAGATTATGAATTTCGAACAACAACTCCTGAATAAGCACATCCTTATTATTGATGACGATAAAATTTTAAACTCTTCCATAAGAGATATTCTCACTGCATACGGATTTTCCAATCTAACATCAGCCTATGATATAGAATCTAGTTTGGACATGATTGAAACAGAGCAGTTCGACCTTTTCCTTTTGGACATTATGCTCCCCGATGGTGATGGCTACACATTAGCAAAACATATCCGAAAAAAAGGCGATACTCCTATCCTCTTTCTGACTGCCAAAAATAATCCTGAAGATGAGGTAGCTGGTTTCAATGCTGGTGGTGATGATTATGTCATGAAACCCTTCATTCCAAAAAATCTTATCTATCGTATTATGGCTCTGCTCCGGAGAAGCTATAAATCAGAACAGGAAGCAATACAGATTGGACAGACTTTGGTGAGTTTTCGGAATGCAACAGTACAAAAAAATGGAGCAGAAATTTCTATTACACCAATTGAAATTCAGATTTTGAAAAAACTTTACGATAATAAAAATTACATCGTTTCAACTGAATCTCTCTGTGATACGATTTGGGGAGTGGATAGCTTTGGTTATGAAAACTCTTTGACTGTACATATTCGGAAAAATTCGAGAAAAAAATAGAAGAAAAATCCTTCAAAAACCTCAATATTTAAAGACAGCTAAAGGGCTGGGATATAAATTGTTATCATGATTATGAACCAAACCAAAATTTTAAGGTATTCACTAAAGAAATTTATCTTTTTTTCCATCATTATCTTTATTACCAATATTATTTTAATTGCCAGTTTTGTTTTTTACATTAGGGAAAAGCAAACTGCTACTGAGACTGTGAAAATAATTTCTGAACACATTACCATCACAAAAAATAACGTCCACATACCTAAAAATGATATCTCTAGTCTAAAAGAACAAAAGTTATGGCTCATGGTATTGGATAAGCAGACTGGAAAACAAGTGTACGAACAGTATAAACCTACAGAAGTTCCTTCGCAATTTGACTATGGGGACATTTTACAGTTTTCTCGCTATTATCTTTCAGATTATCCTGTTTTTAGTCAGATAAAAGGTGGCTACATCATTGTTGTTGGTTTTCCAAAAGATAAAATTGCTCGTTATAGTTATAATTACTTAGATATAGATAGTATTCGCCTGATTCCACTAGTAGCATTTGGAGTATTGCTTTTCAACTGCCTTTATTTCGCTTTTCTTTACTACTATGGTGTGACGCATATCAATCGTAAAATTGCGCCTCTTGTAACTGCTATTCAGAATCTCCCAGATGGTTTGAAAAATCCAATAAATTCTATATCAGAACTAGAATATCTTACAACTGCAATTAATCAAACCGATACTCTACTCAAAGAGAATGAAGTCTTTAAAGAGCAATGGATTTCAGGAATTGCACACGATATCAAAACACCTCTTTCTGTCATCATTTCTAACGCGTCCTTGTTAAATGATTCTGAACTAGATACACAGTCTAAAAAACATATTCGCCCAATATTGACAGAATCCTATTACATCCAAAATATTTTAAATGACTTAAATATAGTAGCTCGCCTTTCATCCGGTCATCTTCAATTAAATCAGACTAAAACAAAAATTATCCCCTTCTTCAAAGACATTCTCATCCATATTTTAAATCAAGAAATCTGGAATGATTTTGAATTTGAATTTGATTACGATTATTCACTTGTTAATCAATCTATCATGATTGAGCAGTTTTTAATCACAAGAGTTATCCATAATATCATCTACAACTCTGTTTTACATAACGAAAAGGGTTGCACAATAAGAATCAACTTATTCAAAAAAGATACAAATGTAATTGTCGAAATCAAAGATAATGGACAGGGAGCTTCACCAGAAAAAATTGCTGAACTTAATGAATTATCTTTTAAAAACATTGATATTTCTAAAATTAGAACGACTGGAATTGGGCTAAAAATTTCAAAACAAATTGTTGATTTGCATCAGGGCTCTATTTCGTTTGCTAGTGTCCAAAATGAATTCTTTGAAAGTATCATTTCACTTCCGATCTTCAACATTACCAATCATGACCACCCGTCAAACGGGTGGTTTGTCCCAGGGCTATAAGCCCAAATTACCAGCCAGCGCCTAAAGACGCTGGCTTTCACGTTGTTCAAGCCTTATTGCTCTTGACTTGTCACTTGCCTCTCAAAGAGGCTTTAGTATTACTTACCACTATCCCTAAAGGAATCCTCATATTCTTTTACACTCAATTTATCTAGTGCTATATCATGCTTTACTCGTTTTCAAATTTTCATACTCGTGAAGAAATCATCCACTGGATAATTTCTTTAATCTTGAATATATTTCTTAATTGTGGCTTCATTGAGTCCAACCGTACTCACATAATAACCTTCCGCCCAAAAATGCCGATTCCCAAACTTGTATTTGAGATTGGCGTGTTTATCAAACATCATGAGTGCACTTTTTCCTTTTAAATAACCCATGAAACTCGAAATACTTATCCTTGGTGGAATACTTACTAACATATGTACATGATCTGGCATTAAGTGACCCTCGATAATTTCAACTCCTTTATAACTACACAAGCGATGAAATATTTCTCCCAAACTGCTTCGATATTGATTATAGAACACTTTTCGTCTATACTTAGGGGTGAACACAATGTGATAGAACAGTGCCACTTTGTATGTCATAAACTATGTGCCTTTTGTGCCATATTTTTCTCCTTTCGCTTTACAATTGGCTTGAACACCTTTGTTGTATCGCGTTTGGAGTTTTTTGGCATAACCTTCGACGCGCACCCGCACATCGGGTGGTTTGTTTGTCTCGCACCTAACGGAGCGAGACGGACTAATAGTCGCATAATAAAAAAGATTTGCTTCTCACAGAATCAAATCTTTTTTACTATCTTAGAAACGAATTATCTCACGTGTCTTTTCATATGAAGTAACGAAACGGTTGGTTACACCAGGTTCTGCGACTTCCAAAGCTTGCGAAATCTTATCAAATGAAGCATGGTAATCAAATTCTTTTTCAAATTTCTAATGATTCATTAAAGGCTTCCTGAATTCGTTCATCAAATGAGCGGTAACGGTTAGAATATTGCAAGAGTTGCTCTGTTAAGGTTGCATACTGTACAATATTATAAGTTTCCGTTTCTAAAGCTTCCATATCATTCGTTGCAATTTCAAGAACTCGGGTAACAGATTCAATGTTAATCATTTTCTGTTCTAACTCAACCATTAAATCCTCGGTATTATTGCTTGCCGTAAAGAATAACTTCAAGAAAGTTTGTGGAATACCTGGCAGATTGCGTTTTTCCATGTATCGCTTGATAGTATGGAGACGATTGACATAAACATTTGCCTTTTGGCGAGCATTGATATCATCTTTTTCAATCTGAGCAAGACGTTGACTAAGTTCAACTTGCTCATCCTCAATTTCTTTCAAAGTCGCTTGTAAGTTTTCCAAACGTTCTTCAAGTAATGAATATGGCTCAGAATGTTCCTCTTGTTCTGAAGTTAATTCTAATACAGATTCTTCCAAAGAGTCTAATTCAGTTTGCAATCTATGAACATGACTAACATCTGTTTCAGAAAGTAGATAATTCTGACTCAATCGTTTAATATCTTCGACTAAAACAGCATTACTATCTTTCATGTGTTGCAGATAAGTAGGAAGTGTTGCTACTAAAGCTTCTACAACTTTCTGAGCAGCAATTTCTCGTGTAAAAATATCATAAAGTGCATTAATCTCTTCTTGGATTTGAGTATTTTCGTACTCAGCATTATCCAATTCTAATTGCGCAATATTCTCATGATTTTTCTTAAGAGCTTCATGAAGCAATTGGAAACGAGCTTCAATATCCGTTTCAGCAAAATGATAGTTAGCATCTAAAAGCTTACGGTAACCATCCTCCAAATCTTCTAGCTGATCAGGTAGCTCTTTAGATAGTGTAGTTACAACTGCTGGTATACGATCAACAATATGTGTCAAAGCCAAGATATGATTTTCAGCATTATCTAAAATCACAGCAGCTTCTACTGGGTCACCAGACGAATTTAAAGTTACAAACTGAGAAAACTCTGATTGGATATTTTCCAATTGTTTTTCGATTTCAGACAAACCTTGTCCATATTCTTCAGAATGATCAGCAACTCGGTGTTGCAACTCTTCAAACAAGTCCAAGGTATGGAGAACACGTCCACTATTTTTAGACTCTTGTTTCTCCAAATCTGCCAAGGCATTGCGAATTGCTGCAATATCTTCTTCAATCAAGGTAATTTGGCTCTCGATTTGGTCAATTTGATGACTGGCCTTGAAAAAACGGAATGAGTTGTTATAGCCTTCTGCCTCGAAAAGATTATTTTCGATATCTGCAAAAGAATTAAGAGATAGGTCAACCCATTTTTGATTCCATTCGCGGAAAGTCACTTGACTTTGTCCAATCAAGTGCATGTTTTTTACTGCTTCAACTTCATCATTAACTGGAAGATTGTACAACTCTTCTTTTTTCTCTTCTAAAATTGCTAATTTACTTTCATTGCGTTTTCGTACGTAGATTGCAATAGCATAAGCAATCACGAAGAAAACTGCAACTGCAATTGCAAGATAAATTACTAGTCTAGCAGACATATTAAACTCCTTTTTTACTTGAAACAATCGTAATGATTATATCATATTTTTTAGACCAAGGGAACTACTTCTCCCGATTTTTAGACATCCAGTGTACTATAGACGGCATTTTCTTCGATAAATTCACGACGAGGCTCTACTCGATCCCCCATCAACATATCAAAGATTTTATCTGCTTCTGCAGCATCATCCACAGAAACTCTGGCCATCAAGCGATGCTCGGGATCCATGGTTGTTTCCCATAACTGATGGTCATCCATTTCACCTAGCCCCTTATAACGCTGAATGGTCGGTTTAGTACGACCTTCACTATAACGGGCTAAAGCTTCTTGGAGTTTGATTTCTTGATCTGCACCTGGCTGGATATATTCTTTAATCTCACTTCCAACCTTGACACCATAGATTGGTGGTTGGGCAATATAAACATAACCAGCTTCTAGGATTGGTTTCATATAACGATAAATCAAGGTTAAAAGAAGGGTACGAATGTGGGCTCCATCGACATCGGCATCGGTCATCAAAACGAGTTTTTGGTAACGGGCTTTCGAAACATCAAATTCTGCCCCAAATCCTGTTCCCATGGCTGTAAAAAGACTACGAATTTCTTCGTTAGCTAGAATCTTATCCATACTTGCCTTTTCAACGTTCAAAATCTTACCGCGGATTGGAAGAATTGCCTGAAATTCACGGTTACGACCAGATTTGGCTGATCCACCAGCTGAGTCTCCTTCGACGATGAAGAGTTCTGTTTCAGCAGGATTGTTAGAAGAACAGTCTGCTAGTTTCCCTGGAAGGTTGGAAATTTCCAAACCAGATTTTTTACGAGTAACTTCACGCGCACGCTTGGCAGCCACACGAGCCTTGGCAGCCAAAATTCCTTTTTCCACGATACGTTTGGCAATCTGTGGATTTTCCATAAGAAAATCAGAGAAGGCATCACTGAAGAGGCGATTGGTAATCTTGACCACTTCGCTATTCCCCAGTTTGGTCTTAGTTTGTCCTTCAAACTGTGGATTTGGGTGTTTAACTGAGATAACTGCAGTTAAGCCTTCGCGAACATCTTCCCCTGTTAGGTTGTCCTCATTGTCTTTCAGTAACTTATTTTTACGAGCATAATCGTTGATAACACGTGTCAAGGCTGTACGGAAACCTTGTTCATGCGTTCCACCTTCATGTGTATGAATATTATTGGCGAAACTCATGACATTTTCATGGTAACCAGTTGTGTACTGCATGGCTACCTCAACTGTGATATCATCCATCTCACCGTCTGTATAGATTGGTGTATCAAAGATTACATCCTTGTTCTCGTTGATATATTCAACATAACTAGCAATCCCACCTTCATAGTGGTAATGCTTGGTTTTGTTCCAAACCTTCACGCTTATCTGTGATTGAAATTTGAAGACCACGATTTAGAAAGGCCAACTCTTGAATTCGTTTATTTAATTTATCAAAATCAAAGGTTGTTGTTTCAGTAAAGATTTCTGGGTCTGGTGTAAAATGAACCGTTGTTCCAGTTTTATCCGTATCTCCAACCACCTCAAGATCAGCAACAACATGACCACGACGGTATTCTTGGTAATGAATCTTACCGTTTTTGTGGACATGAACATCTAGTTGAGTGGAAAGGGCGTTAACAACTGAGGACCCCACTCCGTGAAGACCACCTGAAACCTTGTATCCGCCACCGCCAAACTTTCCTCCAGCATGAAGGACAGTAAAGACAGTCTCAACGGCAGGTCGACCTGTTTTTTCCTGAATATCGACTGGGATACCACGCCCATCATCGACAACAGTAATCGAATCATCTGGTTCAATAAAAACTTGAATATGGCTGGCAAATCCTGCCAAGGCCTCATCGATTGAGTTATCAACGATTTCCCAGACTAGATGGTGAAGACCTTCTTTTGAGGTTGACCCGATATACATCCCTGGACGCATACGAACAGCCTCTAAGCCCTCTAAAACTTGAATTTGACTGGCATCATAATCTTGTGCCTGCAGATTTTTGATTTCTTCTGTCATCTTATTCCTTTTTCTTACATGTCTAATACTTGTCTTAAATTCACGATACTGGTAAACAAGTGGGTATCGAGTCCTGCAGCTTGCCCTGCTTCGATATCAATCGGCCGATCACCGATGACTAAGCCAGAGCTAATCTGATACTTTTCTCTTAAATAAATCATGGACTCAGGATTTGGCTTTCTCTTAAAACCTGAGCTAGAAGTCACTACTTCTGTAAAATAGGCTGCTATAGAAGTTTTTTCTAAAATTTCCAAGACCTGATCATTTCGATGAGAGACCAAAAAATGACGGCCACCTTGATTTGAGATATCTTTCAATAAATCAACAACTCCATCAAACAAAATCGGATGTTCTAGTTCTCTGGCTTCATTTTCCTTGTACTTTTCTAAAAAATGCTCTAAGTTGGGAGCGAATGTCTCAATCGCAAAATCAGTAGAAACCTTTAAAGCTTGATAGACACTGTCATGGTCTTGTGTGATACCATACAGTGCCAATGTTTCAACAAAGGCAGCTGTTGAAGTTTCGTAATTATCCAGTAAAGTTCCACCTAAATCCCAGATATAATCGTGATATTTCATACCCTTCATTATAGCATTTTTTTATGAAAAAAGCGATGATTTCCCTGAGTTTTATACATAAAAAAACGAGAGTTTGACTCCCGTTTTATTGATTTTTACCAAAGACATCTCGATAGAGCATTCCTGTTCGTAAAGTCTCTGAGTCTCCTCCTAGTTGGTCCACCAACTCGTAGGCAAAGGCAAGGGCTGTTGAGGGGCCTCGACTGGTTGTCAAATGACCATCTACTACTACTGTTTCCTTGACGTAGTGACCATCAAGGATTTGCTCTTGAACGCCATCATAGCAAGTGTACTGCTTATTTTTCAATAGCCCTGCTTGATTGAGGGCAATTGGCGCCGCACAAATAGCTGCCAGTTTCTTCCCTTCTTGCTCGAAATTTTGCAATTCTTGCATCAAGGACTGATTATCACGCAAATGTGCAGAACCAGGCATCCCTCCAGGAAGGACAATCATGTCATAGTCTGATAAATCACCATCAAAGACACGATCTGCTCTTACTTGGATTTCGTGCGAACCTGTTACTTGCTCTTCAAAACCAACCATATCACAAGTGATATTGGCCCGACGCAAGACATCTACAACTGTCAAAGCTTCAATTTCTTCAAAGCCCTGAGCTAACATAACGGCTACTTTAACCATGATTTTCTCCTTATTTGATTTGTTTTAATACAACCTTTTTCCGCTTGAATCGGACTTTTCCACTCTTTTCTTCAGCTAGGTTTGTCTGGTAACTCATCGATAAAAGCAAGCCAACACCAATCAAGTTACTGATAATAGCCGATCCCCCTTGAGAAATGAATGGCAAGGGAATCCCAGTCAAAGGAAGCAAGCCCGTCACAGCGCCGATATTCTCAAAGATGTGGAAGAGTAACATCATAATCAAACCAGTGGAAATATAGGTGTAGAACTGGTTATTTGATTTGAGAGTAATCTTCAACATACGGTAAATCAGCATGAGATAAAGGGCGATAACAAGGACAGAACCAATAAAGCCAAAATCTTCTGCAATGACCGTGAAAATCATATCCGACTCTCGAACTGGAATAAGCAGATTAGAAGCATTAAACCCCTGACCAAATAAGCCACCGCTTCCAATCGCGATTTGCCCTTGAGCCTGCTGGTAAGTGGTTGTTTGGGCAAAGTCAAACGGATTGAGCCAAGCCAAAATACGGTTGATTTGGTAGGTCGGCATCCCCAATTGATGGAGAAAAGCACGACCGCCCTTACTGATAAAAATGGCTAAGAATCCAGCAACTCCTGTTACAGCAGTCACAAATACTGGAATAATAATTTTCCAAGAAACTCCTGATAGTAAGACGATTCCTGAGAAAATGGCTACAAAAACCAAAGCCGTCCCCAAGTCACTTTGAAGCGCCAAAAGAACTAGGACTGGAATGGTAAAGACAATCATCCAAAAAATTAATAAAAAGTCCAGCGGAACTGTGCGTCTCCATTCCTTATGTTTCTTTGTAAATTGAACAATCACACGAGCCAACATGAGAATATAGGATATCTTCATAAATTCTGACGGTTGGAATAGGGTAATTCCATTTATTGATACCCAGTTTTTGGCACCCGTTGATGCAACTAGGCTTGGATTATAAAAGACGATCGGCAAGACCATGAGTCCCAAGCCTAAAATATACAGAAAGGGGGTCACTTTCCAAAGAAATTCTGTATTAAAGAGCATGACGATAAAACCAATCACAAGCCCCAAGGCAATCCAGGCGACCTGCTGCCCTAAAATGGGCAGAATATTGTTTGGATAATCATGACTAACAGCTATATAGATAGCGACCACGCCAATAACCAGTAGAAAAATACTGGCAGGAGCAAACTATAATCGACTCTAGAGTCGAGAGAACGTTTCATATACACTAACCTTATACTTTCATACAATACTATTTATCAAATTTCATTTAAAAATTTATCAACAGCCTCATCAACTTCTGATTGAGAGACGGTTTTAACAGTCGCTTCTTTTGCTAGAGAAGTCACTATTTGCTTGCCATATCGTTTTCCGACAATTCTCCTATCCAGAATGAGGGTTAAGGAACGTTGGTGTTCACGTCTCATACTTCTTCCCAAAGCCTGTTTTAAACGAATAATAGCCATCGGCAATTGATAATCATAAAAGGCATTTTTCCCTTCTTGAATTAGTTCCTGATTAATCTTTTTCGTCAAGGGTTCTTGGGGATTTTGGAAAGGAAGTCTTGGTACAACTTGAATCACAAAAGGATGACTTGAAAAATCAACTCCCTCCCAGAAACTTGCTGCACCAAGCAAGATTTGTTGTTCTCCTTTTTCAAAGCGTTTCTTCAGTTGATGAACATCGCCATTTTTATACTGGGCCAGATGGCTAACTGGAAGTAAATCCGATACTGCTAGAAGCATGTCTTTGGCAGTAAAGAGAACTAAAATCGGTTGCTGGAAAGCTTGAATATCCATCAGCAAATCAGCTACATCTTTGGCGTAGACTTCTAAGGAAGTTTCTGTTACCAGGGGAAAATCTTTAACCAAGACCACTTCTTGATCCTGTTTTTTACCAGCTTCAATCTTAACAAATTTGGCTTCGGGATATCCTAACAGGTCTGCCAAAGAAACTCTTTGACTAATCTCAAGAGTGGCCGACACTCCCAAGACTTGACATGAATCAGGCACTAAGGAAGATAGAAGAATACGGCCTGATTTCGTAGAAGAAATCTGAATTTTCTTTTGACTCGTTTCAGTTGCTTCAAGCCAGTAATCTCGGTCAGCTGTAAAATAGGGAACCAGCTCCTCAAAGCCTTCTACTTCTAATTCTGAAAAATACTGGTGGAGATTGGCAAGAGAATCTAAGATATTTTTCTTAGATTTTCCAGACTGAAATTGTTCGATCAAGTAAAGACACTCAAAGCGAATGCTTTCTAGTATTCGTTGTTGGACCTTATTTTGCTCCTCCAGTAAAGCCTTATCAACTAAATCAATAATAGACTGGATATCGTAGGTCTCTTGAAGTAGATTTTCTAGAGCCAACAAAATCTTTTGAACTTCATCAATAATCAATAAACGGTCACTGACAAATTCAGGATTATCTTCCAGTCTAGTTACAAGATAGGCATGATTGGTCACTAAAAGCTTGCAGGTTTGTGCCCTTTTTTGACTACGTTTCCAAAAATCTTCCATCACAAATAAGCTCTGGGATGATAAATTCCCATCATGACGAAGATCTGTTAGAAAATGTTGGTAACGGTAGAGTTGACCAATCTCATCCAAATCTCCTGTTTCTGTCTCTGTCAGCCAGACCAAGAGTTGCATTTTAAAGCGTCTAAATAAGCGATTTTCATCATTTTCCTGCAAGGAACGATAAAAGGCATCCAACTTCAGGTAATTGTGTGGTCCCTTTAAAGAATGAATATCTGTATGGAATACTTCCTTGAGACGTTTACCTTCTTCTTCCATGATCTGATTTTGAAGAATCTTTGTCGGAACACTAAGAACAATTTGTCGCTCTTTGGCTTGAGATAAAGCGGGTAAGAGATAGCCATAGGTTTTCCCAATCCCTGTTGGTGCTTGAATTAATGAGACAGGCTCATCTTTCAATAGCAAGCCAACCTCTTTAGCAAAACTTTCTTGTCGTTCCCTCACTTCAAGATTCAACAGAGAAATATTTTTAGAAAAATCCTGAGATAGTTTTCGTGACTCATTTGGGGTTGCAGTTTTCTTGAAATATAGCCCTTGAACTTCAACCAAGTCTGGAGAACTCAGGATAGATTGGCTGCGATAAATTTCTTCAATAACCAGGTAGGACTCATATAAGAGAGCGTCAGCCATTTCCAGCAAGCGTTCCAAGAGACCTTTAGGAAGCTGTGCCATCTTTTCTCGTAAAAAAAGAAGTAATTCTGCTGTAGCTTGGGCATCTGAAAGGGCTGTATGGGCGTGTTTTAGAGGAATTCCTAATTCCTGACACAATATCGGCAAGCTATATTTTTCCAGTTCAGGGAAAAAAACCTGAGCCAATTCGACCGTGTCAACACGAGGATTTCTTAGTTCATAGCCTTCAAAAAATAAATTTTCCGCCAAGAGATTGGCATCAAACTGAACATTGTGGGCTACAAAAATCCCATCCTCCACCAAGTCAAAGATTTTTCTAGCAACTTGCGAAAAATCAGGTGCTTGCGCCAGACGTTGGTCTGTCAATCCTGTCAGTTCTTTTATATGAGCATCCAAGGGTTCATGTGGATTGACATCTGTCGTATAGTGATCGACGATTTTTCCATCCTCAATCACAACAATTCCCACTTGGATAATTTTAGCCTTACTACCTGTGCTAGTTGCCTCTAAATCCACCACAACATAGCGATTACCAATCGTTTTCATTATAAAAAATTATACCAAAAAAAGGGCCATTTGGCACCTGCAAACATATGATTAGTTTCAAACTCAAGAAGGTCACTTTTCTTAAAAATCTCAGTAAACAGAGTATACTAGCCTGATGATTTTTTGAAAATAGTGAAGAAATAAGAAAAATTGAGAGAAGAAATTTTAAATCTTCCTTCTCTCAATGAATCATTTACTTTATTTAACCATATCAGGATCGTAGTCATAGAATCCTGTATCAAGGAATCGGTTTTTAGGGTGAAGTTTACGCACTTCTTCATCCAGCAAGAAGGCTTGGTCATGGCTAAAGTTTCCCTCTTGAATCAAGCTACGCGCTTGGATAAAGAGTTTCGCAATCTCAACAAAGTTCTGACCTGGAGTGTAGAGCCCTTCTAATTTCCAGTGAGTAAAACCATGCTCTACCAATTCTGTCAATTTGGTCATCAGATCAAGGTCATTGTTGGCAAAGATGTGGGTACCATGATTGTCTTCAAAGATAGAGTAATGGCTTTCAGGATCACTTGGCTCTGCCAAGAAAAGGTCACGCTTGCGGGTCTTTTCATCATCGATATGCGTAAAGTTATAGTAGTTTTGCAAGAGTGGACGTTTAGAATGGTGAATAACACTAGCACCGTAAACCAAAACTTCAGCAGGAATTTCCAAAATCTCTGGCATTTTAAAAAGTTCAGCTGATGGAATTTCACGCGCCAAAACAGCCTCAGAGACACCAGCCTTTTGTCCCCAGAAGTTAATCTGACGACTGCTAGTTACCATAGTTGAGGCATCGTAGATGGTCTTAAAAGAATATCCATCACGGTTTACCACGTAAAAGACACCTGCATCTCCAACAGTGATGTAGTCTGTCTTGATTTCTTCCAAAAAGTCTAAGAAAGGCTTGATACGGTCCATCATATCTTGGTGCATGAGGGCATTGACTGCAACAATCAATTCCTTACCAGCATCATGAACCAGCTTAGCGATTTCACGCAATTGGTCATAACTAAAGGTTGTTGGCAGACGAAGTCCAAAATCTTTCTCACCAACATAGATACGGTCTACGCCAGCTTCGAGTAGTTGTTCAACTTGTTCAATACTTTCAGCAGTTGCTGTAATGATAATCTTTTCCATAAGAAAAATTATACCACATTTCTCAAAAATCAGCTATTCTTTGAAAATGAAAAGGGACTTTATTCTTTTTGTAACCTTTCTGTAATAATTCTCTGCTGAAAAAATGATAAAATAGGTATGTACTGTTAAGGAGAGAATAATGCCCGTAAGAAAATTACAATCCTATGAGGTAGACTATCAAGAAGAATTAAACCATCAGGTTCCTCGCTATCAAGATTATACACCTGAAGCGCAATCTGATGCCAATCTCAAGGAAATCCTATTTTTTGTTAATATCGCTGTTTTTTGTATCTGTATTGCTATCTTTAGTTTTATCTTTTTAGCATTAAAATTATCAACTGCTCTTGCCTTTGCCGCAGCAATCGGATCCAGCTTACTTGTTTTAAAAGTACAACGATCTATTATCAAACGAAAGCGTAGAAGATAAATCCAAAATATCGCCCCAACTGGAGCGATATTTTTATTTTTTCTTTTTAGATGGTGTGTGGATGGCAATCTTCACTTCAAAGATTGTTCCCTTTGGTTTATTATCTTTAACAGTAATGCTTCCTTTTAAGGCATCTACAATTTGCTTGGCTAGAGATAATCCTAGACCAAAACCACCTTTTTGACGGGTTCTAGCCTTATCCACTCGATAAAAACGGTCAAAAATTTTCTTCTTATCTTCTGCGGAAATACCAACTCCGTTATCCGAAACCAGTAAATACAGATTACGATCAGTCGCTGAAATCACAAAATCAATTTCACCATCCTCTTCAGTATACTTGACAGCATTATCAAATAAGATGGTCATCAACTGCTTCAATAGAAGCTGATCTGTGACAATCGTTCGATGGATACGATTTTCAAAACGGAAGACACGGTCATTTTCCGAAGCAATCATCTCATAATTTGTGAAAGTTGTATTAAAAAAGCTAGTTGGAACTTCTCCAAGTTCTGGCTTAATCCCATCATCTCTACGTGCTAAATTCAACAAGTTTGTCGTCAAAAACCGCATATTTCGGACTTCTTCCAAACTAGATGCAATACTTTCGCTCACATCCATAATGGTAGCTTCTGGCTTACGGAAAAGGGTTTCTAAGCGATTTTGCAAAACAGCAAGTGGAGTTCGTAACTCATGACTGGCATTTTCCACAAAGGACTGTTGCTTCTGCATGCTCTCAAGCAGGGGCCGAACACTGACCCTAGCTAGATAGAGACTGGCAAGCAAAGACAGAATCCAGAAACTTGCCATCACAACCACAATCAATCGCTCATGCTTTTGACTAGCTTGCTCCAACTGACTGGTATTAATCAAGACAGCCGCATACTTGATATTGGTTGAAACAGAACTGATATTGGTTTCCATCAAAATCATGCGATAGATTTCTTCCTGTCCATAGCTATTAAAAACCTGAATCTGGTAGATATGGCCTAGTTCTTTTTTCTCTAACTTAATCTTATCCAAGCCCAAAAATCGATTTCCAGAAAGGAGCTGAGTAAAATTCTTATCAAAAAGAATAACCTCTGTATTGGAACTGACATTGGGTTTTATCTCAGTCTTGCTAGAATCTGTAGCAGCATTCTCCAAATCTTTAATCTCTTCTGTCGCCCTATTTACCGCAAGCTGAATAACTGCCTGAGGATTTTCACTCAGTCCATAAAGCTTATCATCCACCGAAGTATAAAGACTCGAGTGCATGACCTGCAAAATAATCAGAGTCATAGTAGAGAAAATCAGAGTGAAGACACCAAAGTTGCGGATAAAATAACTAAAGTCATCCGCATACCATGTTTTTTTTAGTTTACTGAACATCTTTTAAAATATACCCAACACTGCGCAAGGTTTGCAAATTCTCTGCAAAAGTGGTTCCTTTTAATTTCTTACGGACTTTTGAAACATAGACTTCGACAACTGAAATCGTTGTATCACTATCAAATCCCCATAGACGATCAAAAATCTGAGTCTTAGGCAAAATAACATTTTGATTTTGAAGGAAATAAACTAATAAATCAAACTCTTTACCCAGCAATTCGACAGGAGTATCTTCGACTTTAACGGTATTGGTTGACAAATTAACTACAATATTTCCATAAGTCAAGGTATTTTCATTAAATTTACCTGAACGTTTGAGAAGGGCTTGAATTCGCATTTTGAGTTCTTCTAGGTAGAAAGGTTTGGTTAGATAATCATCTGCTCCTAGTTCAAAACCATGTCCCTTATCATCCAAACTTTCCTTGGCAGTCATAATCAAAACTGGTGTCGTAATTCCCTTTTCACGCAGTTCTTTCAAGACTTGGAAGCCATTTTTTTCAGGCAGCATCAAATCGAGCAAAATCAAGTCATAAACACCACTCTCAGCTTCGTAGAGACCCTCTTCCCCATCAAACACCTGCATGACATCTGCAAAATCGTCTAAAAAGTCAAACACTGAATTTGACAGGCCTAGGTCATCCTCAACTAATAAGATTTTTATCATGAGAAACTCCTCCTTATTAAAACCATTATACCAAAATTGCCTTAAAAAAAACTCAACTCCCTCTTACTTTAAGAGAGAAAGTTGAGTTTTTTTTATTTTACGAATGTTTAAGCTTTCCCATATTGAAGAACGACTGCTTCCACTGCAGCTTTTTCACGGTTAATCAAGTCAACACGCGCTGCAATCTCTTTGATTCCCATACCGATGTTACGGCTAAGAGCAAGGTCAGAAAGTTGTGGCTCAAAGAATTCCTTGTACTCTGCCAAGCGTTGCTGAGTCTTAAATACGTGAGCAGGAAGGATAACAAAACTATCAAAGCTCATATCTCCTCCAAGGGCTGCCTTAATCCAATCCCAGTTTTCACGCGCCCAAGACCAAGCTGTTTCCTGAGTTGCTTGATGAGATAGGAAGTGATTATACCAAGCTGACAAGTCTTGTGGTTTGACCACAAATTTGTCCTTCCAAGTTGCAAGAAGGGTTTGGATATTATCCGCATCTGTACTGTAGGCAAGAGCCGCTGCCAACTGACGTTTAAAGACAGCATCTGTTGCGTGCGTATAAGTATCAAGATAAAGTGCTAACAAGTCTTTGGTCTCGTGATGTTTCATTTCATTGATTAGGACTTGGGAACGGATTGCTGCTGGAAATCCTGCAAGCTGATCCTTGTGAGCCGCGAAGATTTGGCTAGCGACTTGGCTAGCTTCTGCATCATTTGAGCGAATCATCATGGAAATGGTCAACTGACGAACCAATTCGTCTTCATCTGATTCACCATCTTTAGCTTCAAAACCAAGACGGTCATAGTTATGACGAGCCAATTTAGCAACCAGACTGTTAAAGGCTTTCTCAGCTTCTGTTCCTTCATCGATAAAGCGCTCAAGAGCAGAAATTACTTGAGAAACAGCTGAAACGACAAGGTAAGACTCTTCCTCGGCAAGTTTATCAAGGACTGGGAGCAAGTCTGCATAAGAAATGTGACCCGCTTCAGCAAGCAAACGACGTTCTTGAACGATTTGCAGTTTACTTGTGTTATCCAGCTCAACTAGGTCGGCAAGAACAGTTGCTAACAAGTCTCCTTGATAGTCGGTAATGTAGTGGGCTGTATTTTCAGTATTGAAACGAAGAGCTCCATCATTTTCAGCAAGAAGGGCTGCGTAGCCTGGTATTTCGATACTTTCAGTTTCAAGTGTATCAGGCAAGCCTTTCCAGTTGCTGTTTAGTGGCACAACCCAGAGACGGTTCTTATCTTCGTGCTCACCGATGAAGAATTGTTTTTGTGAAATCTTCAAGACATCATTTTCAACTTTGACAGTAAGAACTGGGTAACCAGGCTGTTCCAGCCAAGAATCCATGAAGGCTGCAACATCACGTCCTGATGCTTGACCTAGAGCTTCCCAAAGATCACGACCAATGGTATTGCTGTACTGATGTTTTTCAAAGTAGGCATGCAAACCTTTAGCAAATCCGCATCACCTAGCCAACGACGAAGCATGTGCATAAGACGGCTTCCTTTGGCATAGACGATAGCTCCGTCAAAGAGCGTATTGATTTCATCTGGGTGTTTGACTTCCACATGAACAGACTGAACACCATCAGTCGCATCACGTTTCAAGGCAGACGGAACACCACCTGTTTGAAAATCTTCAAAGATATTCCAGCTTGGTTCAATAGCATCCACACAGACGTACTCCATCATGTTAGCAAAGCTTTCATTGAGCCAAAGGTCATCCCACCATTTCATCGTTACCAGATTACCAAACCATTGGTGAGCCAATTCATGTGCCACAACAAGGGCAACTTGTTGACGGCTGGCAAAGGTAGAGTTCTCATCCACAACCAAGTAAACTTCACGGTAGGTCACAAGACCCCAGTTTTCCATGGCACCTGATGAAAAATCAGGAAGAGCGATGTGGAGAGATTGTGGAATTGGGTATTTCACTCCGTAATAATCTTCGTAAAACTCAATGGAACGAACAGCGATATCTAGTGAGAAATCAAGGTTAGATAACGGGTGAGCTTTGGTTGAGTAAACACCTACAAGGGTACCGTTTTTAGTTTTAGCCGTCACACCTTGCAAATCACCCGCAACAAAGGCTAACAAGTAAGAAGACATGCGAGGTGTTGTCTCAAACTTCCAGATACCTGTTTCCTTACGGTTTTCCACTTCGATTTCTGGCATGTTAGACAAGGCTAACTCACCTTCTGCTTGGTCAAAACGCAGAGAGAGGTCAAAAGTTGCTTTGGCTTCTGGCTCATCCACACATGGGAAGGCTTCGCGCGCAAAATGGCTCTCGAACTGAGTTGACAATACTTCCTTCTTCACTCCATCAACTGTGTAGTAAGATGGGTAAATCCCTGTCATGTTGTCTGTAATTTTTCCTGAAAAAGCGATAACCACTTCAACTTGACCAGCCTCAGCTAATTCAATATGAAGGGCTTCATTGTCATGGTCAACCGTAAATGGGCGAGTTTCCCCTGCAACTTCTACAGAGGCGATTTCCAAGTCTTTTTGATGGAGGGAAATACGGTCACTCTGTGCTTGACCAGTGATGATCACCTTCCCAGAAAAGGTCTTGGTCTCACGACTCAAGTCTAAAAATAAATCATAATGTTCAGGAACAAATTGCTTAATAAAATGTTCAACTGCTTGCATAGTTTTCTCCTATTCTAAGTTTAAGAGCTAGAGCTCTTCTTCAAACAAACTTATTATATCATTTTTTGCTGGAGAAAAAAGGATTGGACGGTGATTTCCAAAACTTTCTTCCTTCTAGCAATCTACAGTGGGTAGACCTTGCGAAATTCTTCTAAAACAACCTTGCTGTCAGGTGTAAAAGTCAGTCCTGCTTCTCTCAGCCACTCGGCGAAACAATCCTCATGAACCTGACGCCAATAGGCCAAGGATTTGTCACCTTCTCCTTCCTTGAAGGCATGGTCAGCAGAAACTTGATTGAAGGGCTGAACGGAAACCCTTGTAATTTCGACAATGCAGACAGCCTGATTTTGACTGTCTAAAATGATGTCAAAGGTGCCTTCTTGCGGAAGGGGTTCATCTTCTAGTGCGTAGAGATCGTAGGCTGAAGCTGTTGCAGTCTTTTCGCCTCTTAAAACCAAATCTGCTAAAAGGTCTGCTTCTACTCCAAAAGCCCAAGCATCGATTTCATCTCCTATAGAGGGGGTAATTTTCTTGTAGGCATTCCACATTTCTTGCGGTGTCATGGGTTGCTCCTTTGTAATTTTTTACTTTCTTCTTTTATATGTTTGAGATGGTCTGGATGGTCAATTTCTAAATCAAAAATCTCTAGAATAGAACTGTAGTGAATAATGCATTCGATACCCATCTGATTCATTTTTTGTATGAAAGAAGTATTCAGATAGCCTGCTACAGCAAAGTCAATCTTTTTCATCCTTGCTTTATCCTGCATATCTCTTAGCATATCTAACATTATTGGACTTTCCATATCATGCCATTGACTGTTTCTCACAGTCGCAAAAATAAAAGAAGTCAAATCATTCATTCCAACTACAATCTTTGAAATGCCCGTTTCCAATATCCTATCCAAGTCAAAATACGCTGATGGTAATTCAATCATCGTGCCGACTTTCCCAGTAAAACCATACTGACGTAACACTGCAATAGCTTGTTTTAATTGGTCGGCATCATTGACAAAAGGAAAAATAAGAGACAGATTGGGATTGGTTTGATAAACTTCTGTAACGACATTTGCCTCAGCCTGAAATTCATCCAAACACGCAAGTAAACGCCTAGTTCCTCTATAGCCAAACAAGGGATGATTTTCATCAAAATACTCTTTAGTCCCCTTTAGACAATTAGCTTCTGTATTCGTTAATTCTGAAAAACGATACCATACCTCTTCATCTGAGTACAAGGAACAAATAGTATCTAGATAATCTTTTACAAATTGCTGACAACTTGGTAATAGGATGTTTTTGTTAAGCTCCCTCAACAAAGTATTCCCCACGAATCATGCCAACATGATGAAATAGTTGTGGGTAAACTTTTTCATCAAGTTTTTCGCCACTAAGGGCTAGTTGGTTTCTCATCATTCACCTTCCAATTCATGTAAGAGGTCTTGTCCAATTCTGGAAATCCTAATAATTCAGACTTAACCTTCAAGACTAATGGCGATGCATTTTCTTCTGTAATCTCTTGAATATCCATCCAAATATATCCAAGTGAATCATTCGCACCATCAGACACAGCTTCCGAAATCGTAACTTGAGGTGCACTCTCATTCATTTCAACATCATACAAGGCCATGACATGGTGAACCATAAAGTTTTTTAACTCTTCCCTGACGAAAACATCGTAGATTCGAGGATTAGAGTAGTTTCTAACAGTAAATCCCGTCTCTTCCATAACTTCTCTAGTCAGCGTTTCCGTCAGTCCTTCACCTACTTCCTGGCTACCACCGGGTAGATCATACCGATGTTGATAAGGACCTCTCGTTTTTTCAATGCAGAGTAACTTCCCATTTTCAAAGCAAACAGCGTAGACTCCAAAGTGTCTTTTGATTTCCATCAGATTCTCCTACTTCAAAGACCAGCCACCATCTATTGTCAAGATTTGTCCTTGCATGGCGCTTGCTTTTCCACTTGCTAAGAAAAGGCTGATTGCTGCTATTTCCTCTGACTCAATCCAGCGTTTGATGGGTGTTTCACTAGCCACCCAGTCCGCTAAACCACCTGGTTCAAAATCGGCAGCGGTCATAGCTGTCTTGACTGCTCCTGGAGCAATCCCAAAGACCTGAATCCCAGCTTCTGCATAGTCTAGAGCCAACTGCTTTGTAAATCCAGCCAAAGCATGCTTCGATGAAGTATAGGCGTGACCACCACCTCCTGCTAGATTTGAAGCAATGGAACACATATTGATAATGGATCCTTTTTTATTCTCCAACATTTTGGTCAAATAATAGCGAGTCAACTCTACTGGAGTAACGTAGTTGATTTCAAAAATCTCTTGAATTTCCTGCGCTGATTGTTCCAACAGTGGTTTGTAATCATCCAAAACTCCAGCAGTATTGCACAAAATATCTACCTGAGGACACCAGTCAAAAATAGGTTCCAAGTCCAAGGTCAAATCTCTCTGTAAAAAGTGAAAATCACCCTCTAAGAGTGGATTTTCTCCTTGGTCAACTCCATAAACTTGATAGTCCTTCTCTAAAAAGAGGCGAGCTTGAGCTAGACCGATCCCTGAACTCACTCCCGTAACGAGTACACGTTTAGTCATGCACTTCTACCCAATCCGTCGCCAAAACATCACAAGGTGTCGGGCTCCACATGGAAAAACCCTCTCCCTCCCCAGATACGTTGATTAGGAAATAGGGCGTTACTTCAAGCGCAACCCCATTTTGCTCGATAGTGTCAAAAAGTTGGACATAGTTTTCAGCACTTCCCCAACCAGTTCGTACATATTTTTTCTTAGCCTTTAACCCAGGCAGCATTTCTTCAAATGTCATGGTTTTCTCCTTTTATATCGATAAATCTTCACTTCATTATAACAAAAAACCGCTTTGCAACGGCTTTTTGACTATATTTCACTCCATTTTATCTTCTTAAACCCACGGAATAAGAGAAAAATGCCAATAAAAAGAACAGCTAAAGGAATGAATTTTGTAAGGAAAACATTTGAAATGCCCATCCACGCATAATAACGGAGCAGAGAGCCTACAACAAGATGGGCAACAATCATACTGACAAAGGGACGAAAGACCGCTTCTTTCCAATTCCAAATACTGATGACTAGAGAAAGCGTAAAGACAAGGAAACTATCCCAGGGAGCAGGAAGATAAAAGGCTCCTTCTTGTATGAAACTTCCCATTCCTACATATCCTAGAACGACTAGCAGAACAAGAATCCCAACGACAATATAAGTGCCAATTTTCATTTTAGGAGAATCTTGGACTAAACTTTTTCGTAAAATTGTAGCCACAAGCCCAAATCCAACCAGAAAAAGAAGAAGTTGGCCTAAAAACGTGAGCAAATTGACTGTTAAGAGAGGACCTTTAGAAAAATTACCCAGTAGATGATAGTAACGTAATACCGCTAGGACAAAAATTGGTGTCAAAAGGGACTCCTTGATAGAACTGCGTGGTGCTTCCTTGAGAATCTCTTTCATTATTTTTTTAGGATTCTTACCTAAATAATCCTCTGCACTCATGCCATCTCGTTCTGCTTCTGAGAAATCTAACATCATCAAATAAATCTGCTCTCTGAGATAGTCCTCATCATAGAGAAATCCAGCAAGATTAAAACTATCCCACAGTTCCTCAAAATACTGCTGATTCTCCTCAGAAAACTCATGCAACAAAGCGCTTGTTTCTTCATAATACTTCATTTTCGTCATGGTTTAACCCCCATTCTTAATTCCTTCTACTTTTTGACTCAAATCGTCCCATTGTTGCCAAAAGACTGAGACACGCTCTTTTCCTTCTTTAGTTAACGAAAAATACTTCCGATCTGGACCATCTGGCGACGGGCGCATGTCGCCTCTTATCCATTGATTTTTTTCTAACTTTTGCAACAAAGGATAAATAGTTCCTGGAACGATAGTGTCAAATCCAGTCTCTCGCAAAGTCTGAACCAACTCATAACCATACCGCTCTTTTTGACCAATCATATCCAAGACACAACCTTCAAGAACACCTTTTAATAGCTGAGTTTCCTTCATCCCTTCCCCCTTCTATCTATTTTGTAATACATACTAGTAACTCCACCTATAGTATACTACTTTCATACTAGTTTGTAAAGCATAATAGTTAATACTCTTCGAAAATCTCTTAAAACCACGTCAGCGTCACCTTACCGTAGGTATGGTTACTGACTTCGTCAGTTCTATCCACAACCTCAAAACACTGTTTTGAGCAACCTGCGACTAGCTTCCTAGTTTGCTCTTTGATTTTCATTGAGTGTAAATAAAAAACAGAACTAGCATGAACTAGTCCTGTATATTTTTACCCAATCACACTTCCATTTGGTACAGCTGGATCAACTGTGAGAAGGGTTAATTTTCCATCATGTTCAGCTGATAGGATCATACCTTGGCTGACATATTTTTTCATCATTTTACGTGGTTTGAGATTGGCAACGATTTGAACTTTCTTGCCGACCAATTCTTGTTCATTTGGATAGTATTTTGGCAATTCCTGAAAGGATTTGACGATCTTCTCCATCACCAGCATCCAAGCGGAATTGAAGTAACTTGTCAGAACCTTCCACTTTTGAAACTTCTTTGACTTCTGCAACACGAATTTCAACCTTGTCAAAGTCTTCAAACTTGATTTCTTCCTTTGTTTAAGTTTGAGTTCGACTTCGTCTGGATTCCATTCTTTTTTTCCACGGCTGGTTTGTTGCCTTCCATTTGTTCCTTGATATAGGGTGATTTCTTCTTCCATATCCAGACGTGGGAAGATTGGTGTTCCTTTGGCAACTACATTCACACCTGCAGGGAAATCAGCCAAGTTCAAGTTCTCAAGGCTAGAAACTTTCTGCTAAACCAAGTTGAGTCAAGACCGCACGACTGGTTTCCATCATAAATGGCTCAATCAAGTGAGCGACGACACGAAGGCTAGCTGCCAAGTGACTCATGACACTTGCCAATTGATTGCGGAGTGCTTCATCTTTTGCCAAGACCCATGGAGCTGTCTCGTCAATGTATTTGTTAGTACGAGAGATAAGAGTCCAGACTGCTTCAAGAGCACGTGGGTAGTCAACTGCTTCCATGTGTGTATGGTAGTCAGCGATTGATTGTTCTGCAACCTCAGCAAGAGCATGGTCAAACTCTGTCACACCTTCCACATAGGATGGAATTTGCCCATCAAAGTACTTGTTAATCATAGAAACAGTACGGTTGAGGAGGTTTCCAAGGTCATTAGCCAATTCGTAGTTGATACGGCCTACATAGTCTTCTGGAGTGAAGGTTCCATCTGAACCAACCGGAAGGCTACGCATGAGGTAGTAACGAAGTGGATCTAGTCCGTAGCGCTCTACCAACATTTCAGGGTAAACAACATTTCCTTTAGACTTAGACATCTTTCCGTCTTTCATGACGAACCAACCGTGAGCAATCAAACGATCTGGCAATTTGATATTTAACATCATAAGAAGGATTGGCCAGTAGATCGAGTGGAATCGAAGGATGTCTTTTCCTACCATATGGAAGACTGTTCCGTTCCAGAACTTGTCAAAGTTAACATGTTCATCTTGACCATAGCCAAGAGCTGTCGCATAGTTAAGAAGGGCATCAATCCAAACGTAGACAACGTGTTTAGGATTTGATGGTACTGGAACGCCCCATGTAAAGGTTGTACGAGAAACTGCCAAATCCTCTAAACCTGGCTCGATGAAGTTGCGAAGCATTTCATTCAGACGACCATCTGGAGTGATAAATTCAGGATGAGCTTTGAAAAATTCGACCAAACGATCTTGGTATTTGCTGAGGCGAAGGAAGTATGATTCTTCAGATACCCATTCAACCTCGTGACCTGATGGAGCAATACCGCCAGTCACATTTCCAGCTTCGTCACGGAAAACTTCCGCAAGCTGGCTTTCTGTAAAGAATTCTTCATCTGAGACTGAGTACCAACCAGAGTATTCACCCAAATAGATGTCATCTTGAGCCAGCAAGTGTTCAAAGACTTGTGCGACAACTTTTTCATGGTAGTCATCAGTTGTACGGATAAATTTATCGTATGATATATCGAGTAATTGCCAGAGTTCTTTAACTCCAACTGCCATTCCATCAACATAGGCTTGTGGTGTAATGCCAGCTTCTTCTGCTTTTTGCTGGATTTTCTGACCATGTTCATCAAGACCTGTCAGATAAAAGACATCGTAGCCCATCAGGCGTTTGTAACGTGCTAGGACATCACATGCGATAGTTGTGTAGGCAGAACCGATATGAAGTTTCCCAGATGGATAGTAAATCGGCGTTGTAATATAAAAATTCTTTTCAGACATAATTTTTCCTTTCCAGGCAAATGAAACCTGTTTTTCTAACACTTCATTATATCACATTTTTAAGGATTTTCGATAGGGAAATCTATACAAAAACAAGATAGACGAGTGTCCATCTTGTTGATTTTATTCATAACGAAGGGCTTCGATTGGATCAAGTTTCGATGCCTTGTTGGCTGGCAAGACTCCAAAAATCATACCAACACTAGCCGAAACTGCAAGACTAAATAGGGCAACTGGAATTGATACTCCCACTTCTATACCCGCAATCAAACCTTGTAAAAGTATACCAGCTATAGCGGTTAAGCCTGTCGCAATTGTCAAACCAATGACTCCACCAAGCAAGGTCAAAATCATAGATTCAATCAAAAACTGGATTAAAATATTGGCACGTGTTGCACCCAAAGCCTTACGAAGACCAATCTCACGGGTACGCTCTGTCACCGAAACTAGCATAATGTTCATAACACCAGTTCCTCCAACAAAGAGAGAAATTCCTGCAATGGCGCTAATAACCGTCGTCATAAAACTAAACGATTTTTGAACTTCTGCAAATGCAGCTGACTCATCTGCCACTTGATATTCTCCCTGTTGCAAGCCAGCAAGCTCTGTCATTTTTCGTGCTAATTCTGGACCCAAAGTTTGAGTTAAGCTTGTGTCATTCACTCGAAAGACAATACTAGCAATTTCATCTACATTAAAATTCGCAGCAAGGGAGATATTTGTGGTAATAGGCAAGCCACCAAGACCATACATTTTTGAATTTTTAGATTCTGGGCTAGTATAAACACCAATGACTCGATAACTAAAACCATTGACTTCCACAACCTTGTTAATAGCCTCTTGAGGAGATCCAAATAAACTAATGGATAATTCTTCATCAAGCAAAATGACACTTGCAAATTCTTTGAAATCTTGTTCTCTCAGGCTACGACCTGCAAGAATTTCATTGTTAACAGCCTCCATATAAGTTCTGTTTCCACCTGTCAAATTGGCATTTTCAACCTTTTTATCTTTATAAGTCAAGATGGCGTTCGTTGAGTTGGTTACATAGTAGTTATCCACTCCCTTCAGTTTAGCTGCCTCCTTGACCCAAGATTCTTGTGGTTTTGGTGGTTCAACATGAACTTCCTCTTCTTTTCCAGAAACCGTAAAAGCTGATTGTTTCTGAGTAAAAGACCCATCTTTGCTTTTTTTAGAAGAGAAAAAGACACTGATATTTTTCTGAGATCTGGTCATGCTTTTATTGAGATATCGAGACATGGAATCACCCAGAGCCATAATCACAACAACCGATGAAACACCGATAATAATCCCAATCATGGTAAGCAAAGAACGCATCTTGTGAGCCATGATAGATGAAAAGGCAAATTTCAGATTCTGCATCTTAGTTTTCCTCCTTCTCTAACTGCGCACTATCAGATGAAATAACCCCATCTCGAATGACAATCTGGCGTTTAGCATAAGCAGCGATTTCAGGCTCATGCGTTACCATGATAATGGTTTTTCCTTCTTTATTCAAGTCAACCAATAGTTGCATAATTTGATTCCCTGTTTTGGTATCCAAGGCTCCTGTCGGTTCGTCCGCTAAGATAATAGAAGGATTGTTTACCAAGGCACGCGCAATAGCCACACGTTGCTTTGACCACCAGATAATTCTGAAGGTAAATGGTGACTACGCTCAGTCAATTCAACCTTATCTAGATATTCCTCAGCTAACTTGCAACGTTTTGAAGCCGAAACTCCCGCATAAATCAAGGGCAATTCTACATTTTGCAGAGCATTGAGTTTAGATAGAAGAAAGAACTGCTGAAAGACAAAACCGATTTGTTGGTTGCGAACCTTGGCTAGTTGTTTTTCACCCAATCCAGCCACTTCTTGGCCTTCAAGATAATACTCTCCACTACTTGGTGTATCCAACATCCCAATCGTATTCATGAGAGTAGACTTACCAGAACCAGATGGTCCCATGATGGCAACGAATTCACCCTCATTCACTTCAAGGTTGATATTTTTGAGTACCTGCAGTTCTTGGTCACCATTACGATAACTTCTGCAGATATTTTTTAGACTAATTAGTTGCTTCATCAGCCTTCACCTCTTTTCCTTCCTCTAGAGAAGACGTTGGGTTACTGATGACCTTGACTCCATTTGTCAGACCTGAAGTGATTTCTTGGTTGTCTGCATCAGCATTACCCAAACCAACTTCCACTTTCTTGGCCTTTTTCTGCTCGTCAAGCACCCAGACATAGTTCTTATCATTTTCAGTCACAACACTTGTTAGAGGAACCAAAATGGCTTTAGTCTTGTTCTTCACCTCAACACTTACTGAGAATCCTTGTTTCAAGTCACCGATTTCACTTGTAACATCAATGGTATATGGATATTTAGAACCAGAATTACCAGCAGCTGCGGTAGCTGTACTTGCTGCTTCGCCATTGTTTTTAGGGTAATCAGAGATATAGCTAATCTTACCAGTCCATCTCTTATCTTGATAAACTTTAGAAGTAAAGGTTACTTCTTGACCTACAGATAGGTTTGCAAGATTGTATTCAGATAATTCCCCCTTAACTTGCAAGTTTTCATTACTTACGACATGCACTACCACCTGGCTAGCTCCAGTTGGAGATTTAGAAACATTACGGTTGACTTCGACCACAGTTCCCTCTAAGGTACTGAGAACCGTCATTGCATCCAACTGACTTTGAGCCTTGCTTAATTGCGCTGCTGCATCTGCACGAGCATCACGAGCATCACCTAGTTGTGCATCAATAGAGGATACCGAATTTCCTGAGACTGGAGCTTGAGTTTGGGCTGCAGCTCCTTCGCCTCCTGCTGGTGTTGGTAACTGTGGAATAGGAGCTGAAGCGGCTTCATTGCGTGCTTGGTTGAGTTCGTTGATATGACGATCTGCCTTAGCTACTGCTCGACCCGCTGAATCATAGGCCGCCTGGGCTTCTGAACTACTGTACTTGACTAAAGCCTGTCCTTCACTGACCTTATCACCCACAGAAACAAGGATTTCATCTAAATCTCCCTTACTAGCATCAAAATAAACATATTGTTCATTTTTTGCTGTTACTGTCCCTGACAATAAAACAGAGGATGCCACGCTTCCTTCCTTGGCAACAACAAGATGAGTAGCCTCATCTTTTACAGCAGTCTGAGAAGGTTGTCTAAAGAGCAAAATGCCCCCAGCACCCAATACAACTACACTGGCAGCACCAACTGCTGCATACAATTGCCACTTTTTAGCTTTACCATTCTTTTTCATAATGAAACTCCTTTTTTGATTTAAAGTCCTTAACAATATTATACAAAAATTATCAATTTGAAACAATAACATTTTAGAACGAAATAATGACATTTCAGGATTTAATTATTGTTCGGAATTTATTTTACAATCATTGTACTAGTTATAGCATACACTTTATTTTTCCTTTTTGCAAGCCTTTTCTTTAATTTTTTTGAACGTAGCAGATTTTTGCAATCAAATCAAAAAAAAGATAGAATATGACTATCAAAAAATGACACTCTACTATTTAAAAGAGTACAAAGGAGTTTTCAATGAGAGAATACGATATCATTGCTATCGGTGGAGGTAGCGGAGGAATTGCTACCATGAACCGTGCTGGTGAACACGGAGCCAAAGCGGCTGTTATTGAGGAAAAGAAATTAGGTGGAACCTGTGTCAATGTCGGCTGTGTTCCTAAAAAAATTATGTGGTACGGGGCACAAATCGCTGAGACTTTCCATCAATTTGGAGAAGACTACGGCTTTAAGACTACTGATCTTAACTTTGATTTTGCAACCCTACGTCGCAATCGTGAAGCCTATATTGATCGCGCTCGTTCTTCTTATGATGGCAGTTTTAAACGCAACGGCGTAGACCTGATTGAAGGTCATGCTGAATTTGTAGATTCTCATACTGTCAGCGTAAATGGTGAACTGATTCGTGCTAAACATATCGTGATTGCTACTGGTGCCCATCCAAGTATTCCAAATATTCCTGGTGCTGAACTAGGTGGCTCTTCTGATGATGTATTTGCCTGGGAAGAATTGCCAGAGTCAGTTGCTATTCTAGGCGCTGGTTATATCGCTGTTGAATTGGCTGGCGTACTCCACACTTTGGTGTCAAGACAGACCTATTCGTTCGCCGCGATCGTCCTTTACGTGGTTTTGATTCTTACATCGTTGAAGGTCTGGTCAAGGAAATGGAAAGAACAAACTTGCCACTTCATACTCACAAAGTACCTGTCAAGTTAGAAAAAACTACTGATGGCATTACCATTCATTTCGAAGATGGTACTAGTCATACAGCTAGCCAAGTTATTTGGGCTACAGGTCGCCGTCCAAACGTTAAGGGCTTGCAACTTGAAAAAGCTGGAGTAACTCTGAACGAACGTGGCTTTATCCAAGTGGATGAATATCAAAATACTGTTGTTGAAGGAATCTACGCTCTAGGTGATGTAACAGGCGAAAAAGAACTAACTCCAGTTGCTATCAAGGCTGGACGTACTTTGTCTGAACGTCTCTTTAACGGCAAAACAACTGCTAAAATGGACTACTCAACTATTCCAACAGTTGTCTTTTCACACCCTGCTATCGGAACTGTTGGATTGACAGAAGAGCAAGCTATTAAAGAATACGGTCAAGACCAAATCAAGGTTTACAAATCAAGCTTACTTCTATGTACTCTGCTTGCACTTGCAACCGTCAAGAAACACGTTTCAAATTGATCACAGCTGGTTCTGAAGAAAAAGTTGTCGGACTTCATGGAATTGGCTACGGTGTTGATGAAATGATTCAAGGATTTGCTGTTGCTATCAAAATGGGAGCAACCAAGGCAGACTTTGATGCAACTGTGGCGATTCACCCAACTGCATCCGAAGAATTTGTAACCATGCGTTAATCGAAACAAAAGAAGCAGATACAATGTTGTCTGCTTCTTTTTTAATGATTTTCGAATCAACAAAAAAATTATCCAACTTAAGCAGTACGCAAAATCGGCTGTTACAGTTCTTTGTTACCTTTGTTATAAAAACAGGTTGACAATAATATTAATTTAAGTATAATAGTTACTATACATAAGAAAAGAGGTTAACTATTTTGAAAAAAGCTCACGTTTATGCTATCCCTGCTATTGGGGCTGCTCTCATTGCTGTTTTAGCACAAATCAGTCTTCCAATTGGACCTGTTCCCTTCACTCTGCAGAACTTTGCAATCGGCTTGATTGCTACTGTCTTTAGACCGAGAGAGGCTGTACTTTCTGTTGGACTCTATCTTCTTCTAGGTGCTATCGGTCTTCCTGTCTTTGCAGGAGGTGGATCTGGATTTCATGCTTTGATTGGTCCTACTGCAGGCTATCTTTGGTTTTATCTTGTTTATTCTGGACTTACCTCTTCTCTAACTAACAGTGATAGTGGTTTTGTCAGAATTTTTCTAGCAAATCTCTTGGGAGATACACTTGTTTTTGTTGGTGGGATCATTGGATTACATTTCCTAGCTGGAATGCCATTTGAAAAAGCTCTTGTTGTGGGGGTATTTCCCTTTATCATCCCAGATCTTGGTAAAATTATTGCTATTAGTTTTATTAGTCATCCATTACTTCAACGCCTTAAAAATCAGTCTTACTTCGCTAACTAAAAAAGGATATCGAGTTGTCATGGCTCAATATCCTTTTCTTTCATTTTAAAAATTTAATTTCCTTTAAAGGCATCCACCATCGTTTGAAATTCTTCATTGGAGAGAGTAATCCCTTTGCCCATCTTCGTATGGTCTGGGCTCCAAGCACGAATATCAAACTTTGCAGGGGCTCCATTAAAGCTCACACGGTTGATTTCCTTGGTCCAACCTTTTTCGTTTTCAGAAAGAGTCAACAAGTGCTCTTCGATTTCAAATGTAAATTCTGCCATTTTCTTCTCCTTTTTAGCTTTCATTTGATTATTCGTAAAATCTTGTAGATTTTAGGAAAATTTTATATAATATTGATATAAAAGAAGGGAGGCCAATATGATACATAAATTCCAGCAAGTTCTAGATAAAATACATGACTTTTTAAATGGACATGACCAACCTGACCAGACTGAAACCAACTCCCTTACAGCCACTATTGAAGAGGCTATCCAGAAACAAACCGCTGTTCACCTTATCTTGTCTGAGACAAGCTTTTACAGGTGACATCATCAAATACGATCAGCAACGCCAGCAAATTATCGTGAAAAATTTTGCCAAAAATGTGACCCGTATTATCCGCATAAGCGATATTCAACGCCTGCGATTTGTCCCTTCAACCGTCCAAACAGCCCAAAAAAATAGATTTAAGAAAGAGTGAGATGTAGTTGCTTCATCCCACTCTTTTTCTTAGCGAATTTGTTCAAAATGTAAATGAACAGCGATATGGTCTCCATAACCACTTCTTTCCAAGTCACGTTGTAGACGATAGGAAATGTAGTGTTCTGCAATGGTAATGTAACCTGCACCCAGTAAACGATGTTCAACCAAAGACTGAATCATGCTGATGGTAGCACGTTCCACCTTGGCTTCTTCCAAATCCAAAACCACTTTCTTAGTGACTTGTGCAAGGTTTTGACGCAAATCATCTGTCAATACATAGACAGTCTGGGCCGCCTTTAAGATGGCTTGGTAAATCTTATCTGGATTAAATTCAGCAATTTCTCCATCACGTTTGATTACTTGCATAGGTTTCTCCTTTATTCTTTGTTTTCTTTGATTTCTGCCAGCATTTTTTCCTCTTCTGCTGTCAGTTGATAATGTTCAAGCAAATCTGGTCTGCGCTCGTAGGTTTTCTTTAAACTCTCATACAGGCGCCACTGACGAATCTTTTCATGGTGTCCACTCATCAGTACATCTGGGACAACCATGCCTCGGTAATCATAGGGACGTGTATACTGAGGGTATTCAAGAAGGCCTGAAGAAAAACTATCATCTTGGTGGCTAGACTCCTTGCCAATCACTTCTGGAATCAGGCGTACCGTAGCATCAATCATGGTCATAGCCGCCAACTCTCCACCAGTCAAGACATAGTCGCCCAGGGAGATCTCATCTGTCACCAAGGTCTTAATGCGCTCATCATAACCCTCATAGTGCCCACAGATAAAGATTAGCTCTTCCTCTTGAGCTAAATCCTCAGCATAAGCCTGATCAAACTGCTTGCCAGCTGGGTCTAGGAGAATGACGCGCGGATTTTTCTTTTCAATAGCATCAAAGGCATCGAAAATAGGTTGCGCTCGGAGCAACATGCCCTGACCGCCTCCGTAGGGCTCATCATCGACATGACGGGCCTTTTCAGCATTTTCTCGGAAGTTATGATACTGGATATCCAAGAGCCCTTTTTCTCGAGCCTTTCCAACGATTGAGTGCTCCAGTGGAGAAAACATCTCTGGAAAAAGGGTTAAAATATCAATCTTCATCGTCTAACCCTTCTAAGATTTCCACATCGACCCGTTTATTTGGAATATCAACATTGAGAACCACTGGTGGGATATAAGGCAAGAGCAAGTCACGTTTACTTTTTCGCTTGACCACCCAGACATCGTTAGCACCTGGTTGTAGGATTTCCTTGATGGTTCCAATCAAGTTATCACCCTCATAGACTTCCAAACCGATAATCTCGTGATAATAGAATTCACCATCATCTAAATCGTTTAAATCTTTCTCAGCAACCTTGAGACTATATCCCTTATACTTTTCGATAGCGTTGATATGGTACATATCTTTGAATTTAATAATGTCAAAGTTCTTCTGTTTACGGTGGCTAGCGATGGTCACTGTTTGGACAAACTGATCTTTTTCATCAAACAAAGCCAGCTCAGCCCCTTTTTTAAACCGTTCTTCTGCAAAATCCGTCACAGACAAGACTCGCATCTCACCCTGCAACCCCTGCGTATTGACGATTTTCCCAACATTAAAGTAGTTCATCTTGTCTCCTGTACTCTCCTTCTTTCCATCTTATTCTGACAATTCTCGAATACTAGTCGCAATTTTCTCTGATTCTGACCACTGTAAATAATGGTGATTCCCTCCTAAAATGAGTTTAGTATTGGAAGTCCAATATTCTGATTCTCTGTACTCTTTTTCTCTATAAGCCTGACAAAAAATAAATACAGGGACATGAGATTGTATTGATAAATTCTCAAAATCTTCCTCAGTAATCTCTCCAGATAACTGAAATCCTAGATCTTGATTTTCCAACTCTAAGCCTTTTTCTTGCATTAATTCCCAGATTTCTTGATTAGTTTCAGGGCTAAATGTGGCTTGAGTTAAGTTCTTAAATAAAGTTCAGGACCACACTCCTCAATCAGCCTCATCTGCTCTTCCATTTCTGGATAAGGATTTTCTGAAAAATCAGCAAACATGACTTTTTTAGTTGTCGGTTCAATTGCTAGTAAAGCCTGACACTTAATTGGTTTCTTGAGTAATTTGCAAGCTAAAATTCCACTCAAACTATGTACACAAAGTATATATTCAGAAATCGCCAATTCTTCAAGTACTTCATAAACTGCATCTGCAAGATTATCCAGATTTTTTCCAGCTTGGTCATGAATCGGACTCCTACCTGTGTTCGGAAAATCAATAGTCAAATAACCAATTGTAGGAGGAAGTTTTTCAAGTATAAGTGAAAAATTTTCATAACTTGGTAGCAAACCTGCGCCACTTAAACAAACTAGCATTTTCTTTTGCTTTTGATAAGTAACAGAGAGACTACCAATTTCTGTAGATACTTCAATCCTCTTCATAAAGAAATCCACTCATTCTATATAATGAATTATTAAAAATCCTTATCCTTTATTTTATCACGTTCCAAGGATTTTCTCAAGTTGGAGGAAGAAGACATCAACTCTCCTTCCCCTTCAAAAATCCTTCCAAATCTCGTTCATGCTGATATTTGATAGCCGCCTTTTTGTCTTTTTCAAAAATGGTCTTGGTTAGATCTATGTCGTTGATGGCTGCGATTGCGACGGTGTAGTGAATGATATCAGCCAGTTCTTTTGCTAGTGTCTCGTTCGAATCTTGAACTCCTTCTTTTCGACCAGAGCGTCCATTTAAAACCTCAGCAACTTCTCCAACTTCTTCTACTAGCTTAATAAAAAGCCCTTCTTCTGTTCTAGATTGTCGGTAATGGTCAAGTAAATATTCCTCTAGTTGTCTAACTGTTAAATCTCTCATTCTTTCTCCTTGCAAAAAAAGCGAGACATTCGTCCCGCCCTTCTTATTTTTCGTCAATAACGATTCTTACTTTTTTGTCTTCAGTTGGGACAGAGTAGACAATCGTTCTTATCGCAGAAATAGTGCGACCCTTACGACCGATTACACGACCCACATCGCTTTGATCAAGATCCAAATGATATTCCAAAAATTCTGGTGTATCTTCAATCTTGATAGTTAAGGCATCTGGTTGTGAAATCAAGGGTTTCACAATCGCAATAATGAGATTTTCAATCGTATCCATCTGTCAACCTACTTTAAACTTATTTTGAGAATTTAGAATCGTGGAATTTCTTCAATACACCTTCTTTTGAAAGGATGTTACGAACTGTATCTGAAGGTTGAGCTCCATCAGCCAACCATGCAAGAACGCGGTCTTCTTTCAAAGTTACTTGGTTTTCAGCAACAAGTGGGTTGTAAGTTCCAACTGTTTCGATGAAACGTCCGTCACGTGGTGAACGTGAATCTGCTACGTTGATACGGTAGAAAGGTTTTTTCTTAGAACCCATACGAGTCAAACGGATTTTAACTGCCATTTTTAAAGTCTCTTTTCTTATTTTTTATTTCGGTGAAATAGCTGAGCTATTTAGCACATGTTCTATTATAGCAGATTTCTAACAGGTGTCAAGAAAAAAACTTGACAGACTATAAAATTTTTAAACCATTTAGAAATTTGTTAGAAGTAGGAAATAAATGTTTGAAAGAAGCTATCCGTGAATACTATTTTATACTCAATGAAAATCAAAGAGCAAACTAGGAAGCTAGCCGCAGGCTGTACTTGAGTACGGCAAGGCAAATCTGACGTAGTTTGAAGAGATTTTCGAAGAGTATTAGAAACATTTTATAAAGACCATCAACTCAAACCCTCCATATCTCCTGAACGAGATTTGGACACTTGGCTCCTAAATCCTAAGCCCGTTTCCAAACGAAATATCAAGGATTTTAAGAACGATATCTACTAATTAATTTATAAAATATGAATTAGTAGATTCTAAATAGGGGAATAATTTAGTTCTGTAAAAATTAACTTCTACACCTACAAAGCTTATTCTGACAGACTTTATAACAGTCTAAGAAAAAAGTAGAGATTCATACAGTATCTAGATTTTCCAAAAATTCTTTATCATCAAATATTATTAACGAAACTATCCAAACCAAATCCGATGCATTGCTTCAAAGAATTCTTTAGTTGTTTGACTATCAAGGGCTTTTATTAAAAAATTTTTCAAATAATTGCCACCTTGGCACATAAATTCTTGCTTTCCAAATTCAAATGTGATATATTTGTAACATAAAATTTAAGTATTATATATTTATAACATAAAAAAGGAGTCTATCATGAAAAAAAGTCAAAAAATGCGTGGCCTCATTGCAATGATTGCCGTAGCTCTCTTTATTGATTTTATTGTTTTATTTGGTTCTAATCTTAGTTCGAGACCCAAGTTAGTTATTACTGGTATTTCAGTGTTAAGTCAAATTATAGCTATTTGGAGCTGGCTACATATGAAACCACGGCCTCATAAGATTCAGAAAGGTAAGGGAAAGATTATTTTTGACTTGTCTGTTAAGCTTTACACGATACTTGTGTTTGCAGCAAGCATTTTTTATACAGTAGGAATTTGGGTTGCGACCCCTAGCGTAAGTTCTGGTATTAAAGAATGGAGTTTAGGAATTGGCCTCGTTATTGAAGTGATTGCATTTGGTTTTTTCTCTTTAAAAAATGTCAAGGAAACTCCGGACGAACGCTTTTATGCTAATTTAGCAAAGGCAGCTAGCTTGATGTTGGTTTTTATACTAGGCACACTGATGATCCTAGCAGTTATCATTGGGTATATGGGGCCTCTCACTCTTTACATGGGACAGATATTTATTAGCATAGCTGCCTTGATTTGCATCTTTGCGGTTGTCTATTTTATCTTGGAACGTAGAGGATAAGCATGGCCAAAGAAAGTAAAATTATTACTAATCTCAAATCTGTTCGTGAGTCCACAGGCATGACTCAGCAGGAGTTAGCCGACCGCATCGGCATGCGACGCGAGACAATTCTGCACTTGGAAAATAACCGTTACAATCCTTCGCTGGAAATGGCTCTTAAAATTGCTCAAGTTTTTAATCTGAAAGTAGAAGACCTCTTTGAACTCAGATAGAAAGAGGAAGCATAATTCTTTTCGAGACCTAGTATTAAGTTCATTGATTAATTAGGAATTGAAGCGGAAAGAAAAAATCCTTTGAAAATGTGCTCTTTTAAAATATAGTAATTCTTTCGAATTAACGTTTACTAATTGTGATGCTTTACGAGCTTTCTTAAGATCTGGTTTCCTAAATACTTTGAGTACACTTATGGCATTGATGCCCCTAAGCATCTAAAACTCTGGTAGAAAAAGGTTATACTCTTGTCGAAACCGCATTTGACTCACTTAACCATCTAAATACTACTATGAAAAAGAATATTCTCAAAGCAAGGGAATTACAGGATTGTCTAAGATGAAGGCTACAAATTTGGATCAAGCCCTTCATGACCACTTCTCAGAAGAAGAATTAGCAAATCACTTTTCGATTTGTGGCTACAAATTAACTCCAAAGTGGGAGCAGTTACTGGAACAATACAAGGATATTATCGATCGACATCCAAAGAAGAATCTCTAAGCAAGTGACTTTTTGGTTGACTTTCTCTAAAGTTGTCTTGTCACTAATATTTGAAATCCCCTTCCTTTTAGGGTACAATGGTAGAAATGAATTTTTGAGAGGAACAGAATGAAAAAACTAGCAACCCTTCTTTTACTATCCACTGTAGCCCTAGCTGGATGTAGCAGTATTCAACGTAGTTTGCGTGGCGATGACTATGTAGATTCTAGCTTGGCTGCTGAAGAGAGAATCCAAAGCAGCTGCCCAATCTGCTAAGGAGTTAAACGATGCTTTAACAAATGAGAATGCCAATTTCCCTCAACTTTCTAAGGAAGTTGCTGAAGATGAAGCCGAAGTGATTCTCCACACAAGCCAAGGAGATATTCGCATTAAGCTCTTCCCTAAACTCGCTCCTCTAGCGGTTGAAAACTTCCTCACTCATGCCAAAGAAGGCTACTATAACGGCATTACCTTCCACCGTGTCATTGATGGCTTCATGGTTCAAACTGGAGATCCAAAAGGAGACGGTACAGGTGGTCAGTCCATCTGGCATGACAAGGATAAGACTAAAGACAAGGGAACTGGTTTCAAAAACGAGATTACTCCTTATCTCTATAACATCCGTGGTGCTCTTTCTATGGCTAATACTGGTCAACCAAACACCAATGGCAGCCAGTTCTTCATCAACCAAAACTCTACAGATACCTCTACTAAACTCCCTACAAGCAAGTATCCAAAGAAAATCATCGAAGCCTATAAAGAAGGTGGAAACCCTAGTCTAGATGGCAAACACCCAGTCTTTGGTCAAGTGATTGACGGTATGGATGTTGTAGATAAGATTGCTAAAGCCGAAAAAGATGAAAAAGACAAGCCAACTACTGCTATTACTATCGATAGCATCGAAGTGGTGAAAGACTACGATTTTAAATCTTAAAAACAAAAAAAAATACAGTATCCACATTCGGTACTGTATTTCTTTTACTCTCATTCTTAAGTTAAATTATTAAAATCCCAGATTTGGTCCATCCAGCCTTCATAAAAATCTGGCTCGTGACAGACCATAAGGATAGATCCCTTGTATTCTTTGAGAGCACGTTTGAGTTCATCCTTGGCATCCACATCCAAGTGGTTGGTCGGCTCGTCCAGCACTAGAACGTTGTTTTCACGATTCATCAAGAGACAGAAACGAACCTTGGCTTGTTCCCCACCTGACAAGACCTGAATTTGACTTTCAATATGCTTGGTTGTCAGGCCACAACGGGCAAGGGCTGCACGAACTTCTGCTTGGTTGAGAGCTGGGAAGGCATCCCAGACAGCCTCTAGTGGTGTTTGACGATTGCCACCTTCTACTTCCTGCTCAAAGTATCCAAGTTCTAGGTAGTCACCGCGTTCCACTTCCCCAGCGATTGGTGGAATAATGCCCAAGAGACTCTTCAAGAGAGTTGTTTTCCCAATACCATTAGCACCAATAATGGCAACCTTTTGATTGCGTTCAAAGGTAAGATTTAAAGGCTTGGTCAGAGGACGGTCATAACCAATCTGCAAATCCTTGGCTTGGAAGATAAAGCGACCTGGTGTACGAGCCGGTTTGAAATCAAAGGATGGTTTTGGTTTCTCACTTTGCAGTTCGATAATATCCATCTTATCCAATTTCTTCTGACGGGACATGGCCATATTTCGTGTTGCAACACGCGCTTTATTACGAGCGACAAAGTCCTTGAGGTCCGCAATTTCTTTCTGCTGACGTTCGTAGGCTGCCTCTAGCTGAGATTTCTTCATGGCATAGACTTCTTGGAACTGGTAGTAGTCACCAGAGTAACGCGTCAGCTGTTGATTTTCCACATGATAGACGATATTGATCACGTCATTTAGGAATGGTATATCGTGTGAGATAAGGACAAAGGCATTCTCATAGTTTTGGAGATAGCGCTTGAGCCAGTCGATATGCTCAACATCCAAGTAGTTGGTCGGCTCATCCAAAAGCAAGATATCGGGCTTTTCAAGGAGAAGTTTAGCCAAAAGCACCTTGGTTCTTTGTCCCCCTGACAAAGAGGTTACATCCGTATCCATGCCAAAGTCCATGACACCAAGGGCACGCGCCACTTCATCAATCTTGGCATCCAAGGTATAGAAATCACGACTCTCCAAACGGTCTTGGAGTTCTCCCACTTCTTCCATGAGAGCATCAACATCCGCTCCATCTTCAGCCATTTCCATATAAAGGTCATTGATACGGACTTCTGCTTTGAAAAGCTCATCAAAAGCAGTGCGGAGAACATCGCGCACCGACTGCCCCTCAGCAAGAACAGAGTGCTGATCCAAGTAACCAGCAGTCACATATTTAGACCACTCAACCTTCCCTTCATCTGGCAGCATTTTACCAGTCACAATGCTCATAAAGGTTGATTTCCCTTCACCATTGGCACCGACTAGACCAATATGCTCTCCCTTGAGGAGACGGAAGGACACATCTTCAAAAATTGCACGGTCACCAAAACCGTGACTCAGATTTTTAACTTCTAAAATACTCATTTTAATTCCTTATCTTGTTTTTATGTAATTGTTTATAGAGGAACCAAGCCAGATAGCCACCCAAGGTATTGGTCCACAAATCATCAATCTCAAAGACGCGATTGAAATCAAAGAAAAAGTCCAAGACCAACTGCGTACACTCGATTCCAAGACTCACTAGAAAACTGAAAATAAGAACTCTTTTTGTTTTCCTTAAACTTGGAAAGAGATAGATAAGTTGAAAGACCAGAGGAAAAAGCAAGAAGACATTGAGGATATTTTGTAGAAAAATCCAACATAATTGTCCTATGTCACTCACCTCACCCAGTTTCCAGAGAGAATTGAAAGGAGTCAAAAGAAAAACCAGGCGTCCAAGATGCTGAATACCTGGAGTTTCCACCCCCACAGGAGAATGTTCTTGAGGAGTAAAGCAAAAATAGACAATGCAAATGCTATAGAAAATGACTCCCCAGACCAAAACATGATTATAAGTCTTCTTCATCATTAAGGATTGACTGTTGCGACTGCTTTCTGACGGTCACGTTTCATTGTATTAGAACGCAATTGTCCACAAGCTGCATCAATATCAGTACCATGTTCTTGACGAACAACACAGTTGACCCCTTTTTTCTTAAGCGTATCATAGAAGGCCAGGACGCGCTCTTTAGGACTACGGCTATATTGGTCATGCTCACTAACTGGGTTATAAGGAATCAAGTTTACATAAGACAATTTCTTGATATTCTTGAGCAATTCAGCCAATTCCAAGGCTTGTTCTACACCATCATTGACTTCATTGAGCATGATGTATTCAAAGGTCACACGACGGTTGGTTGTTTCGATATAGTACTCAATAGCAGCAAAGAGTTTTTTTCAATCGGAAAGGCACGATTAATCTTCATGATGCTTGAGCGCAATTCATTGTTAGGTGCGTGAAGGGAAACGGCAAGATTGACCTGAACTCCTTCATTAGCAAAGTCACGAATTTTATGGGCCAAACCTGAGGTTGAAACCGTGATATGACGAGCACCGATAGCCATTCCCTTATCATCGTTGATAGTACGGACGAAATTCAAGACATTGTTATAGTTATCAAAAGGGCTCACCGATTCCCATGACAACGATATGACTGACGCGTTCGTCCTGTCCACGCTCATCAAAGTATTTCTGAACCAGCATGATCTGCGCTACGATTTCACCATTATTGAGATCACGTTGCTTCTTGATCAAACCAGAGGCACAGAAGGTACAACCGATATTACAGCCGACCTGAGTGGTCACACAGACTGACAAACCATAGTGTTGACGCATAAGTACAGTCTCTATCAACATACCATCAGGCAACTCAAAAAGATATTTAACGGTACCATCAGCAGACTCTTGAACGATACGCTGTTTCAAGGGATTGACCACAAACTGGTCATTAAGCTTAGCAATCAAATCCTTGGAAAGGTTGGTCATCTCTTCAAATGACTGGACACGTTTACGGTAGAGCCATTCCCAGATTTGATCTGCACGGAATTTCTTTTCTCCCTGCTCCAAAACCCATTCCTGCATGGTTTGACGTGTTAAACTATAAATTGACGGTTTCATTTCTTCTCCTTATTTTCTACTCACTTCTGACGAATGACAAAATGACGTTGTCCCTTGTCCTCTTTCTGAGAATGCTGGTCTTTCTGACGACGTCTATTTTTCTTATCTGCATTCAGTTTTCGTTTTGTTTGAGCCGGTTTCTTTCCTTTTCTAGAAGATGTTTCTTCCTTCTTACGCATTTTCTTGTCAAATGATGCTCGCTTAGGGGCTTCATTTTCTAGAACAAAATAGGCACAACCATAACTACAATACTCTAAAAGGTAGTCTTGTAAACGACTGATTTTTTCAAGTTTTTCTTCTGTTCGGTCATCCTTGTAAAAACCGCGTAGGCGAAGCTGTTCGTTGCTCCAGTCTCCCACGATATAATCAAACTTGGTTAAGACTTCTGAAAAACGCTGATTAAAAGCCGTCACATCAAAGGCATCCTTGATGTTTTCCACCAAGGAAAAAGCTATCCCTTCCGTTTCAACCTTGTCCCCGTGTAAATGAAACTCAGGACCAGGAAACTTGTTATAGTTGTATAATTCAGGTGCAATTTCTTTTCGCATAGATATCCTTTTTCCACGATTACTTAATACTTTATTCTACCATAATTTCTAGCAGTTAGCACGTTTCTCATAAAAATGAAAAAAGTCTGACGATTTTGTCAGACCAGAATCATATAACCTAAAAAAGAGAAGAACAATTCTTCCCTCCAACTATCATTATTTAGTAGCTGCGTACAATTCATCTACTTTGTTCCAGTTAATCACTGAGAAGAAAGCTTTGATGTAGTCAGGACGCACGTTGCGGTATTTCACGTAGTAAGCATGTTCCCAAACGTCCAAGCCCAAGATTGGTTTTTTACCTTCTGAGATTGGTGTGTCTTGGTTTGCTGTTGAAGTCACTTCAAGTTTACCTTCTTTGTTGACAACCAACCATGCCCATCCTGAACCGAAACGAGTTGTTGCTGCTGCAGTGAAGGCTGCTTGGAATTCTTCAAATGAACCAAATGTTGCATCGATTGCTGCTGCAAGTTCTGCTGATGGAGCAGTTTTTTCAGGAGTCATCAATTCCCAGAAAAGAGCGTGGTTCAAGTGTCCACCACCATTATTGATAAGTGCCTGACGGATATCAGCTGGGATAGATTCTACATCAGCAAGCAAGGCTTCAAGATTTTCACCGATTTCAGGGTGTTTTTCAAGAGCTGCATTAGCATTGTTGACATAAGTTTGATGGTGTTTGTCATGGTGCAAGTGCATTGTTTCCGCATCGATGTATGGTTCCAAAGCGTCGTATGCATATGGAAGATCTGGTAAGATAATAGCCATCTGTAATACCTCTTTTTCTTTCTATATGAAAATGATAACGCAAACATTCACTTTTTTCAAGTTTTTTGCTTATAGATGAGGAAATCACTGACATACTTTCTAATAATACTAAATTCAAACCACGTCAACGTCGCCTTGGATTATATATGTGACTGACTTCGTCAGTCTTATCTACAACCTCAAAGCAGTGCTTTGAGCAACCTGCGGCTAGTTCCTAGTTTGCTCTTTGATTTTCATTGAGTATAAAACAAGCAAATCAGTAAGAAACCCACGACAAGCTAATCTTGACGCGGGTTGTAGTTTCAAAAAAATATCAATTTACCTGACTAGCAATCTGTAGGAGTGCCTTTTCAAAAAGGAAACCTTTTTCATAGAGTCCTGTTTTAATCTGATAGTCTGTCTCAATCAAATAGGAAATAGCTTGCTTCAAAAAACTCAAGGAAAGTCCTCGCGAATCCCTCAGCGCAAACTTGATTTGATAGGGATTGGGATTGCGTCCGAGAAAACCACCTAAACTACTTGCAATCTGAGATTCTGTTTGCCCAGACTCCGCCAAAATCTTCACCTGAGTAAAAGTCCGAAATTGTCCTAGCATGACAGCTATGAGCTTAATTTCATCTTCCCCTTGCAAGGTCAAGTCTCTAACCAAATCGCGCGCCTGGTCCATCTTTTTAGTCAGAATAAACTGAGTTAAATCAAAAATATTGTCCTGTAAGGTCTTGGGAATAGCATTGACGATATCCTCTTCCTCGATAACAGAGTCTTCCTTATAGGACTGTAAAAAGAGGAGATTTTTCTGGACTTCGCTAAATTGAAAACCAGATTTGATAAGGAGATTTTCAAAAGAATGATTAGCAAACTGTAGACCTTGTTTCTGACTCCACTTTTGGAAATACTGGCGCAATTCTTGTTCTTTGGCTTCTACTGCATCAAAAACCTTGGCATCACGCTTAAGTAATTTAACCAACCGTCTTTTGCTATCCAGCTTTCCTTCCACAAAGATTAACAGCTTGGTTGTTGGTGAAGGATTGTCAAGATATTCTTCAAATGACTTGAGCTCATCATCTGTCAAAAAGCGCTTTTTAGCAGTCGTGACATCGACAAAATGATCTAATATCACGATTTTCTCATCTGCAAAGAAAGGAAGGCTGACCAACTCCAGTTCCACATCCTTGTAAGCTACTTCTTTCATATCAAAGTAGGCAAAGTTAAGGTCAGCAGAATCATAACCAATCTGTTTCAATACTTGACTCTTCATCACTTCAAACTGGCCCTGTTCTGTCCCAGTAAATAGGCTCAGACTAGGTAAATTTGATAAAGTCAACTTTTGACTTTCTTCAATGGCTAGCATCTTCTCTCCTTTCTTCTGATTTTTTTTATGAATTTAATCAATATAGCGCAATTTCCCACGGAAATCTTCCAGGCTTTCGTACCCTTTTTCCGCCATGATTGCCTTCAGTTCATTGGTAATACGTTCAAAAGCACCGACGCCTTCTTTGTGAAGGGTGGTTCCCACCTGCACCATACTTGCTCCACAGAGGATATGTTCAAAGGCATCACGACCAGTCAAAACACCACCTGTTCCGATGATTTGGATTTGAGGATTGAGACGTTGGTAGAAGGCATGAACATTGGCTAGAGCGGTTGGTTTGATATACTCGCCACCAATGCCACCGAAACCATTTTTAGGACGAATAACGACAGACTCATCCTCTATATAAAGGCCGTTTCCGATAGAGTTAACACAGTTGACAAACTTGAGCGGATACTTATTGAAAATAGCTGCCGCTTGGTCAAAGTGAACAATGTCAAAATATGGTGGGAGCTTGATTCCAAGAGGTTTGGTAAAGTAGGCAAATACCTCTGACAAGATACGGTCTGTCGTCTCAAAATCATAGGCAATCTGAGGTTTTCCTGGCACATTTGGACAAGAAAGGTTTAGCTCAGTCAGACCACAAAATTCACTCTCTTGGACTTTTTCAAGATAGTATGGGTTTCCTCTGGAGACATGCCGACCAGAGATAAGAAGAAAGTTCGGTTCGGCTCTTTTTCCTGCAAATCCAAAAGATAGTCCAAATAATAGTCTAAGCCATTATTTGGCAAGCCCATAGAGTTGATGGAACCAAGTGGAACATCTTGATAGCGTGGCTCAGGATTCCCCTGACGAAAGTCCAAGGTCGCTGTCTTAGTGACAAAGGTTCCTGCCGCTGAGTTTTTAACTCCTTCTAACTCTGCTATCGTCATACAAGCCACACCTGCTGCATTCATCAAACAATTGTCAAACTCAAAACCAGCAATTTGTGTTTTCGTTGATACCATGATTCTAATCCTCCAGATTCCTTTTATTGCTAATATTATACCATATTTTCACAATTTCTCTTTGAGAAAGATATTTCAAAGAAAAAGGTTCGTATTTTATGAATTAAAGAAAAATTTGAACTGAATTGATAGAATTTTTAGAAAATTTTTGTTTTTCTCTTTACAGTTAAAAAAAATTCTGCTATAATGACACACATAATTAAATTAGAATTTAAGGAGAACGATATGACATCTGCTAAAGAATATATCCAAAGCGTGTTTGAAACTGTAAAAGCTCGTAACGGGCACGAGGCTGAATTCCTCCAAGCTGTTGAAGAATTTTTCAACACTTTAGAACCTGTATTTGAAAAACACCCTGAGTATATCGAAGAAAATATCTTGGCACGTATCACTGAGCCAGAACGCGTGATTTCTTTCCGTGTTCCTTGGGTTGACCGTGACGGAAAAATTCAAGTAAATCGTGGTTATCGTGTTCAATTCAACTCAGCTGTTGGACCATACAAAGGCGGACTTCGTTTCCACCCAACTGTAAACCAAGGGATTTTGAAATTCCTCGGATTTGAACAAATCTTCAAAAATGTCTTGACTGGACTTCCTATCGGTGGAGGTAAAGGTGGATCAGACTTCGATCCTAAAGGTAAAACAGATGCTGAAGTGATGCGCTTCTGTCAAAGCTTCATGACTGAATTGCAAAAACACATCGGACCATCACTGGACGTACCTGCTGGTGATATCGGTGTTGGTGGACGTGAGATTGGTTACCTTTACGGTCAATACAAACGCCTTAACCAATTTGATGCTGGTGTCTTGACTGGTAAACCTCTTGGATTTGGTGGTAGCTTGATTCGTCCAGAAGCAACTGGTTACGGTTTGGTATACTACACTGAAGAAATGCTCAAAGCTAACGGTAACAGCTTTGCTGGTAAGAAAGTGGTCATTTCAGGTTCTGGTAACGTTGCTCAATACGCTCTTCAAAAAGCGACTGAACTTGGTGCAACTGTTATCTCTGTATCTGACTCAAATGGTTATGTCATCGATGAAAATGGTATCGACTTCGATCTTTTGGTTGATGTTAAAGAAAAACGTCGTGCTCGTTTGACTGAGTATGCAGCTGAGAAAGCAACTGCTACTTATCATGAAGGTTCTGTATGGACTTACGCTGGTAACTACGATATCGCGCTTCCATGTGCGACTCAAAACGAAATCAACGGTGAAGCAGCGAAACGTTTGGTTGCTCAAGGTGTTATCTGTGTATCTGAAGGTGCTAACATGCCAAGCGATCTTGATGCCATCAAAGTTTACAAAGAAAATGGTATCTTCTACGGACCTGCCAAAGCTGCCAACGCTGGTGGTGTAGCCGTTTCAGCCCTTGAAATGAGCCAAAACAGTCTTCGCCTCTCATGGACTCGTGAAGAAGTTGATGGACGTCTCAAAGACATCATGACAAACATCTTCAACACAGCTAAAACAACTGCTGAAACATACGGTCTTGATAAAGACTACCTTGCAGGAGCAAACATTGCTGCCTTTGAAAATGTAGCAAACGCTATGATTGCACAAGGTATTGTTTAAGATTTATTCGCTCAATCCCCGATCGCTCCGATTGGGGATTTTTATGTTGAGTTAAATAGTTTATAAATTACTTACTCGCCACCTTTTGTCCCTGTTAGAACAAAAAGAAAAGAGCCTGGGACAAAATAGTTCTCAGCCACAAAAAAGCTAGAGATTTCCAATTGCGGAATCTTCTATAAATTCTGTTGAAATGGTACTTGTTCCGTTTTTATAACAGCTAAGGGCTATTGCGTAAAATTTATACAATTCGAGCAAATCTGTTTTTGTCAGGCCGTGTGTCTTTAGTAGAATTTTATATTGTTACCAATTATAGTATGCTACTTTTAATTGATAACAATATTATAACATTTAAAAATTAAAAAACATGTTCTAAATTAATAGAAAGTATCATTCTAAAATTAGAATTTTTCGTGATAATCCTATAAAATGCTCCTTTTCTAATAAACTTGTACTTATTTCCTTCAAACTACACAATTCTCTAGTTGTTGTAAGTTTGTAATCGACTCAAAAAAATAATTCGATATAATTTCAAAACAGTGTTTTTAATTTATAGTTGGCCAATATCATCTAATTTTAACTAAAAAAATTATTATACAAATCAAGCCACTAAAGATGAATTTATGGTATACTAGTGATAATAAATTGTTATCGGTAGGAGAATACTATGGAAATAAAAAAATAATTGATAAAATTCTATCTCAAAAAAATGTTTTTGGACAATTATTTTTACTTGTTGGGTTTTTTTATTGGAATTATAGTATCAATTTTTGATTCATCATTGAAAAAAATAATTATGTGTATGTTCTTGGTGTAAATTCTTTATTGTTAGCTCAGATTATCACATACCAAAAATTTAATGAAAAAAAGAAAGAAACGTTTCAACATCTATTTCAGGCACTAAAGTTAATGACCTTCCCCTGTTTTCAATACTTAGTAAAAAAATAGTGATTATTTAAATAAATGGTATAGCATAACTGTTTCTTTTGCAATTGGTTTAATTTATTTCATTTCACTAATATTATTAAAAGTTCTTATCTGGAACGAATTAATTACAATCTATGGCGCTATTACTCTAATCCTAACTGTATTTATTGCAATACAATTGTATTTAAAGTATCTACTCTATATTCTTACCTTAAGAAAGATTTCAAAATTAGAGTTTACTACATTGACACCAGTTTCTCTACATAATCCATCTGAATCGGATTGGATAGTTAAATTTACCGATAGTATGAGTTCATTTAGTAATTATTTTGGAATTTTAGGTATTGCTTATACTGCTCTATTCTATTTAACCACTCCACTATCTGCTATTAAATTTACCGGAAATACATTAATAATAGATACACCTAATAACCTAGTATTCAAAAATTACTTGGGGAATAATTTTTTTATACTGATTGGCTTTTGGTTATTTAATTTTTTTGACTATCTTTGGAAGAAATATATTAGAGAGATAATAAAAAAATAAAAAAAGAATGCAACTGAAGGAATATGATATTACCGATTACAGTAATAAACAACTTAATAAAGATTATATTGAGCTATTTAAACTCTATAAAAGATTCCCCGAACTTTCCACAGTTATTCAATGGAAAAAAATATTCAATCCGATAGGTTACATCCCCATTTTGATAAATCTATATAGGTTACTTCAACCATTTTTATCACAAAATTAGTGTTGTTAAAAGAGCAGAGAATTCCAATCTCTGCTCTTTTATTTTAATAAATCCCCGCTCTCACCTTCGCTAATTTAATTGAATAATCAATAAAAATAATTTAACCTTTCCATAGAGTGATTTTTTTCTAAAACTTCACATTGTTTTTTTAATATCAAACTCAATTAACGAAACTTCATTTTTTTATATGTTTTAACACACTATATTTATTCAATAAAAATTTCTATATTAGTCACCTTATCTTTATTCTGAAGTCCCAATTTTTTTCTTTATTAGAGAGAAACTGTTCAAGGTAAACGTAACATAAATTTTTTTCCTACTTTTATTAATATCAAAAATTATGATTCCCTTTGTATTTTATAGTGAACTCAGGATTAAAGTATGCTTCGCAATCATTTAGTAATTGAAATAAGTAGCCTAATTTATAACCAATAATTGCTAAATGTTGATTGTCTAATTCAGGATCATATGATTTCATGCCAATCACTAAACAATTTTTGAATAACTTGTGAAGTTTGGTTATCTAAGATTTCTTTTTATTTTATCAATACTTACATTCATATCAATATTCAATTCTTGTATTGTTCCTTGACACATTCTAATAATCATATGACTAAATACCCTAATTGTAGAATCATCAATTTCAGCTAATAATTCAATACACTTTCCTAATAAAAAAACTGTGATTACTAAGGCTTCATCAATAGAATATTGCTTATGTACTGTGTATATGCTATGCCTTTTATCGTCTTGATCTATAATATCATCAATAATAATAGAGGATTTATGAATTAACTCAATAGCTATTGCAGATTTATAAACTTTTTCATTTAGATTTTCAGAAAATAACTTATAGCCATAATATGTTAATAACGGTCTAAAACGGCTCCCATTCACTACTTGAAGTATCTCATGATATTGTACTGGTAGTTCAAACAGTATTGATTTAATCTCAGAATCAATCCGGAACAAAAAATCTTTTTCTTCACTATTTAACGTAATTATTGGTTTCTTTTCCATAGTATTCTCCTACCGATAACAATTTATTATCACTATACAAAGCACTCAAATAGGTTTATAATAGCATGATTATTGATAAAGGAGATTTTTATGGACTATAAACTTATTTCTACTTACTTAGATTATTGCAAAACTCATAAGCGTTTGAGTTCGCACACGATTCGCGCTTATAAGAATGATCTTATGCAATTTTATAACTCAGATTATGATAATGTCGAATCCTATATAGAACACTTGACACGATCTAACATAAAAACGAATACATTAAGAAGAAAAATTGCTTGTATGAAGGTGTTTTATAACTATCTAAAATACCAGAATATAATTGAAGAGAATCCCTTCAATCAATTGCGCTTTCAATTTAGAACTGAAAAAATATTGCCTAAAACGATTCCGTATGATATTCTGAAAAGCATTTTTATATATTTAGAACGGAAAGTAATTGTATCTAAAACTGACTATCAAAAACAACACGCTGAAAGAAATCTACTAATTATTTCACTTTTACTTTCAACAGGCATCAGAATTTCTGAACTTTGCCACATTCATCTCAAAGATATTAATCTTTCCAATAAGACACTCCATATTATAGGAAAGGGTAAGAAAGAACGTATCCTATTTTTAGGAGATCAAAAAACATTCAATTTATTAGAAACATATATAACTAAAACAAGAAATGAATCCAATGATTTCTTGTTCCCAGGGAAACATTCACTTAAGCCATTGTCAGAGCAAAGTGTACGTTTAATTTTAAAGAGAATCGTTGAACAAAATAGCTTATCTAAAACTATTACACCACATATGTTTAGACATAGCTTTGCAACAATGCTTCTAGATAATGATGTAGATATTCGATATATTCAACAAATTCTTGGACACAGTTCTATATCAGTCACACAAATCTATACTCACGTATCGCATTCAAAACAAAAAGAAATACTTAGTTCTTTTAATCCTGTATCAGCGATTCATTCTGAAATCGAATAAGAGAACTTTCCAAAGCCTACAGTTTAATTCATCTAAAATTAATTTTTGTAGTTCGAATTTAGTTAATAGATTTTATGCTCAACAAAATCAAAAAACATATAAAACTTCACTTTGAATCAGCATTTATAATATATTCCGTATTAAGAACTCCATAATTGTTTTTCTAAAATATAACTTTCAAGTATCCTTAAAAATAGATGAGGAAAAACTCATACTAGCCTAAAATCAGAAAACATATTATAGTAGTTATGAAACTTACAAACGAAGAAATACAAAAAATTGAACAATTCCTAAGAGATTCATCGTACGCCAAATATCACAAACGTCTACAAATTATTTATTTTCGCTCAAAAGAAAAGAGTTATAAGGAAATCATAAATCTGCTAGATTGCAATAAAACAACTGTTTGGAGGAATTTGAAAAATATAAGGAGTTTGGTTTGGATGCTCTTCTTCAAGAGACCCGTGGCGGTCGCCATCGCGAATATATGACTTATGAAGAAGAGAAAGCATTTCTAAAACGTCATATAGAAGCTGCTCAGGCTGGGGAATTTGTAACTGTCAATCAGTTATTTGAAGCCTATCAAAAAGAGATTGGTCGCACTTCCACACGTGATGGTTTCTATTATCTCCTGAAACCCCATGGTTGGCGAACGGTCACTCCTCGATCTGAACATCCCAAGAAGGCAGACGATCAGACAATTGAGACGTCTAAAAATAAAATCTACATTCGAGACCTTAAGTAAGTGCTTTAAAGAGGAGGGGATTATAACAAAGTACATTTGATGTAGCAAGATGAAGCTGGTTTCGTGAGAATCAGTAAGATGAGTTCTTGTTGGGCTCCTAAAGGAAGCCGACCTAGCATTCATAGTCATTATATGCGAGAATATCGCTATTGTTATGGAGCGATAAATGCTCATACAGTAGATTCCTTCTTCCTTATTGCTGGAGGATGTAATACTGAGTGGACGAATGCATTTTTACGGCAAGTATCACAAGCTTATCCAGATGACTATATTTTACTTGTAATGGATAATGCTATATGACATAAATCAAGTACCTTAGAGATTCCAAGTAATATTGAGTTGGCTTTTATCCCACCTTATACACCAGAAATGAACCCTATTGAACAAGTCTGGAAAGAAATTCGAAAACGAGGTTTTAAAAATAAAGATTTCCAAACATTGGAAGCCGTCATTGATAAACTTCAAGAAGTTATTCAAGGACTCGAAAAAAGCGTTTTAAAGTCCACTGTCAGCAGACAATGGACTTTAAAACGCTTTTAGAAAATAATTGGTATTAGTATGTTTCCCGTGGCAATCCCCCTCTCTCTACTTTCTCAACTACTTTATCCATGAAGAATCACTTTCTACAAGATATATACTTGATTTGGAATGTCCGATAGCAATACTTGGATAACTTTACTTTTCTGGTCATAACATTTTTAAAACTGATATAAATTATCCAAAAAGTTTAAATTAGATCCAGGGATGATAGAAAAAATTACCTCATTTACTCCAGATTTTTCCAATTCTCTTAGATACAATTTCAGAATTTCCTCTGTCATAACTAAGATATCTCTATCTTCAAACTGAATAATTTCTATTTTTCTTCACTGCATGATTAATACTAATAGGTAAAAAAACATAATTAGTTTCTTGTTCTTTATTTTTTTGTTTCAGCTTAGAAATATCCTCTAAATTACTTAACCAAATAATATTACTATCAATCAATTTGTCAAATTTATTAACCATGTCAATATTTTTTTGTAGCTACAGCTAATCTAGGAATCTGTTTTAAAAGCACCCATAGAATAGTAATGATTCTTTTAGATTGATACGTCCATTCTGTTCCAAATTATTGAAATGATGATTATATTCAGTCAACCAAAATTCAAAGTTTAAACTCTTTTCACTCCATGAAATATTTGAATCTTTAAACAATAACTCTTTCTCTCCACTACCAACTCCTATAATTAAATTTTCTGTATTAACTAAGTTGCCCAAAGTTATTAATTCTCTAATAGTTAACATAATATTTCTAAAAGAAGTATTTAGAACTCCAATACCTAATTTTAAAAATCCATATTTAGATAATACATACTGAATAGCTAACAGGGGGTCCATGGCTATGCCTTCATCGCTATCTATTTTCTGAGTTGCCGGTAAATCTCTAAACCAAATCCTTAACTCATTGATGTTCTTTAGCTGATTTAGGCGATTCAGCTCATCATCTATATTAAAATTCCTATCCAAATTAGGTAACATAATTCCATATTCCATTTTTATACAATCTCCATTCAATGTTCACTCTGATAAATTATAGTATTTGATTTTTATAAAACGAATTTCCGACTTTCGCAATAAATACTACTTCTGATTCATCAGCTAAAGCTACATAACTCTCTATCTCTTCTATCATTTGTAAATAGTTGTTAGGTAACATATCTTGTTTTAATCGTTTAAATAATTCATTATTTTTCTGAAAATTCCAATAAGATTGTAAATTAGAATAGCGTATAGAATATTTCTTTGATTTATGAGAAACACGTTGCAATGTACATTCTACAATACTATTCTGAATATCTTTTTCATATAAATATTTATTTTTTTCATGTTGAAGAACCGTTTGGCTTTTTTTCCAGTACCTTACCCTCATTTGCGTACCTATTAATAATCTCATTTATATGTTTTTATATTTAATAAACTATCATTTGGTTCCCATTCACAAACTCCAAAAAAATTCCATCTGGTTCCAGTATTTGTGAAACATTTTCCAATATTTTTTTTCTATCAAAAAAATGAACAGTAAACATTATCATTACCGCATCAAATTTCTCTGTATTAGTTGAAAAAAAAAACGATTAATATCCTCTACTTTGAAAGTAATATTTGAATATTGTAATTGATTCAACTTTTCTTTTGCATACGCTATTGATTTTTTATCAATATCAATTCCAACTATTTTGCAAGGCGAATCGACAGTACTAGATAATATAAATGCTTCTAATCCTACTCCACAAGCTAAAATAAGTACATTTTGTGGATGATATTGTGCAAATTGTTGTACGAATCCATATCTAGCGTCATGTAATGCGTATTTCCAATCTTTAAAAGTAATACTATTATCCAAAATAGAATGCCTCCTTATCCGTTTTAGCTATGAGGTAATGGAAATAAATTTGGTAACTTATTACCTAAAGTTTGTTGTAATCTCTTGTTTCCTAACAGAGGAAAAGCTGTAGGCATATTAGCTAACATTTTAGGAGCTATACATCGAACGACGCTCATGCCTGCTACTTCTATATCAGACGTTGTAATATTTGCCATAAAAACATCAATTTTTTTATCTCTAAATTCTTTAATCAAGAATTTTTGTTGTTCGCTTTCTGTTAAAGAACTATTTATATCTAAGTACTCACTAATATTTTGGTAAGATGTCGTATTAAAAAAACTCATAACCTCACCATAAGCAACCGTATCCAAAAAGAATTGTGTATTTTGGAGTAAACTTATCATATCAGAATAGTCTTTATTATACACTTTAGTATAATTTCTATCTCTTTGAAAATCTTTGACACCAAACATATCTTGGTAGTTTTCTTTCCAGATAAATCCTTTTGGATCGGATAAATTAAAACTAAACATACGTAATTGATATGCTTCCATCAAGGCCTTTTCACTGGCCTGTTTAATATTAAAATGACAAGAAAAACCAACTGTGACAAATTTATTCTCATAATCGTTCAACACACAGGCTACTGTATACACTGAAAATTCAGTAGATAGTAGTAAAAACTTAAGAGCAATTCCTTTTGTTTCCGATTCATTTATTACGTCGCTCAATCTGTCTTTGGAATCTATTATTAACTCTTTTGCTGGCTTTCTTCCTATCCACCAAAGCATCGTCGCATCTCTTTCAATAATTTCTAACAAACTATTTATTATGGCATAATTAACAGTTGAACCTGCAGACAATCCTGAAAATAGTATGGGTAATCTATTCCCTTTGACTTTTTTATTTTTTTGATAACTACGATAATCAACATATACAACATCTGCAGGTAGATAACAGTTCTCATCTTTTACTAGGTTTATCATTGGAACCCACTCTACTAAAACTGATTCATCTACCTCGAAATAAGTATTTATTTTCTCCAATTGCTCTTTGGTAAATTGTAAAAATTCCTTTGGATTTAAAAAATTATAACCTCTTTCTAACATTTCAACTACACTAGCCTTCAATAAATCGTCGGGAACATGATTTCCACAATATCTTTCAACCCCTTCTCCTATAGCAGACTTAATAGCCTTATCCTCATCGAAGCTATAACCTGTACTAATTTTATCCATCGGCCAATTCAACAACCTTGATACATCATTAAGTAAACATGTATACGCAAACATGGACGACGGTTCCCCATGCCTATTCTCCACTTTATATACATGTTTCACTAAACCAAAAACCTCATCTACTACATCAAAAATAGCCATTTCCACTCCTCTTTTATTTTTTCTTTTACAACTGGAAGAGGTGTATACTGTACAAAACTCATCTCATTAGTTCGAATATCAATCTTTCCGGCCATAGTCTCTCTTGATTCAGCCAATTCAATAAAATCAATAAATAATTTTCTATATTCACTAGATTCAAATATAGTTTCCGACATTAACTGAGGATATTTTCGTTGATTTTGCATCATTTCTATATAATATTTATAAAATTTGGAAGATGATAATACTCTTATCACGTAATTATCTATTTCATCCTTAGAATACAAAACTGGACTAATTAATATATAATTATCAAGTGTATTTAGTATTCTAATCTTTCCTTCATTCTCTAATAATGTATTTAATGAGTATATATCAAAATATTTGCATTTACAAATGTACGTCGGGGTGCTAAAATTTTTAGTTACAAATGAATTGGAAAGATCAATAAATTGACCATTTTTTAATATATCAAGTAAATTATCTGATATACCTTTACATAATTGATTATAAAAATCTTCAAAATTCAAATGAATAATAATCTTTTTATCTGTTTTTCTATCCCATATTAACGTTCTTCCATCATAAGGTAAAACATGGACAGTACTTTTTAAATACACTTTAGTCCTCCTTTCCACTCCAAAAAGCAGCACTCAAGTTTACATGAGTACTGCTCCTCTAGACTAATCAGCTTCGTAATATGCAGCAGCATGATGACAATTTGCTACATAGGACATAACAACTTCTTCAAGTTCTTCAAAAATAATTTTTTCTGATTCGTTCATATTCATTACTCCTCAATTTTAAATTTAATGATTTTTCTATTTAATAATATCCAAATAGTTACGATAGCGTATATAATAGTTGCAATCAGGTAAACAGCCTGTATACCAATCCGACTACTTAAATAGCTAAATATTGCCAAAGAGCCAGATGAAGTAATCGTTAATATTAATTGCCTTAGAGAAAAAACACGTCCTATAGAATAAGTAGGGGACTTCTCTTGTATTAATGATTGTTGCACCAAATCTCTAATTTGATACGGAATTCCAATGAAAAAGTTAATAACAAGAGCCAAGAAAGCTACTTTATTAAAAGCGTATATACCTGTAAAAATAGCAACCACAAGTGATGAAAAAAAGATAACTTTTCCCCCAAACTGAGAAATATACTTAGAGTATCTAATGCTTATAATTCCTCCTACAATCGAACCTACAAAGTAAGCAGCTCCTTGAAATCCCCACCATTCCTCTGATAAGTTCAAAAAACTCGTCGTGAAAAATAATAGAAAAGTTTGCGTCCAAATCACATTAGCAATTGATTCACATGTGTCCATAATGGTTATATTCCACAATTCAGTAATATGGAACAAATCATACCATCCCTGCTTCAATCTATCAAAATAAGGGAGTAAATTCGTTTGCACTCTATCTTTTGTATCTATTTTCTTCAAGAGCCACAAGGATACAGTAATCATCAAAATAATCACACAAAATGCCACAAAAGGATTAAGGAATAGAACAAAAGGTATTCCAAATGTCCAAGTAGCAGTTTGAAATACTTGAATGACAGTATAGAAAATACCATTTAAACGAATTCTATCCTCTTTAATTATATCTGCAAGCAATACACCTTGCGCAGGAGAAATAGCACTATCTAATAAACTCAATAAAAATTTTGATATTAACACAATATATATATATCTATAAGTACATATGAGTAGTATAATAATAAAAACTTTGGCTATCAATGCTCCTAGCATAATCCACTTTGCTGAAATCTTGTCAAAAATATTTGAAAGTAGAATACTTCCTAATATTCGTGAAATAGATCCAACAACTAGAATCATACTTGTATCAAATAGCGATTGACTCATTTGATATACAAAGAGAATTAAAAACCATATCTAACAATATTCCAGCAAGAATAATAAATACTTGGGCTGTTAGAAACTTTAAAAAAATGACTTACTAAGTTTATTACTTTTTATTTCTGTTCTCACAACTATCCTTTTTCAAATATTCATTTAGTTTAGAAAAAAATCATAATATTTTTACTAAATACTCTTTAAATTAATAGTTAACATGCAACGTCTTATCTATAATACATTGGTATCACTCCCTCCTACATCGTGTTACTTCATTAAGATGTCTTAAAAATTAATTGTGCATTTTATATTTTTAGTAGTAGTAAGTCTTTGGAGAATCCCAAAGACTTAAGTGTACACCTAAGCACTCTATCCACCTACAATAATTATGATATCCAAAAATAAAAGCGGTATTAGTAAATACTTAGTAAATTTTGAAATCTTCAGCATCTTATTTCTCCTTTTTTTCTTTTTCTATATTGTACAATAAAGAAAAAGAAATTATCATTTTGTTGTGAAAGTGGGAATATATGAAATTCAATTTAGGAAAAACCCTTAGAAAAATTCGTAAAGGAATACAAATTAGCATTAGTTCTGTCGCTGATGAACATTTATCAAAATCACAAATTTCTAGATTTGAGAGAGGAGAATCTGAGATATCTTGTGCTAGGTTAATAAATATTCTTGATAAACTTAATATATCATTAGAAGAATTTTTTTGATGATCCATAATAACGATTTTGGAAAATGTGAAAACTTTATGAATCTTATAAAACATATTCGTGAAGATTATACCCTACATCGTGTTATATCACTCAAGAATACACTATATTGTAATATCGATTTAACAGACTTTGATAGGACAATGTTAAAAATCAATTATATATGCTCTTGATAGCTCCCATAAACCTACTGACGAGGAATTATTAAAATTAACAGATTATCTTTTCAAAATAGAAAATTGGGGTTATTACGAAATAATATTACTAGGAAACTGTGTCCGAACCATAGAGTATTCTTCTTATTTTTTACTAACTAAAGAAATGTTGAAAAAAATTATATATACTCCTCTTTAAATAAAACAAATAAAAAAATTAGTAACCCAACTTGCTATTAACTGTTTAATTGCAAGTATAGATACTAAGAAATACAACAATTGTAGATTTTTAATCAAAGAAATATCTAGATTACTAGATAACGAACTCAATTATTATGAACAAACTGTATTCTTATATGCTCAAGGATACCTCGAATTTGCACAAGGAGCTCACTCTGGAATATCCAAAATGAGAGATGCATTACAGATTTTTGATATTCTAAACGAGAGTTCAATAAAAAAACAGTACGAGGATCATCTTTCCTCACTTATTGATAAATAATAAAAATGAGTACTATATTTACTGAACATTCATCATTAAAAGAACTAAACTTTAAAAATTTGAGACTTTTGGAAATTTTATTTAAGAGTGGATGCATAGAACAAATAGATACACTAGATAGCAGCATACAACCTACAGATAATGAAATACTTCAATTAACGGATTATCTGTTCAAAGTCAAAAATGGAAGCTATTATAAAATCATACTACTTAAAAATTATTCTATAACTACTAAGTACACTTTATTTTTCCTATTAATAAAAGAAATGGCCGAGCGATTATATCTATTCATCACTTAAGAAATAAATAAAAAGATTAGTTACTCAACTCGCTATTAATTGTTTGTTATTAAGTACAGATAAAAAAATCAATATAATGACTGAAATTAAATAACTTTTAGCTAATAAAATTAAACTCCTATGAAGAAAGTGGCTTGAACAGCTTTATTTATTTGAAAAAAGACAGTAAAAAAGCACAAAAAATCACTTCCTGTGCTATACTTTTTTAGATTTGGCGTTAAAACTGTTTCCTCAGTCCTAGCGCCTTTTCTTTTTTGATTATAAAGACTTTCTGCCCACTTTAAACAACTAACAAAAGTTATAAGTAGACTTTATTTTAAAATTCAAACTCTAACAACTATTTCGATTAGTTAAATCTTTCAATTTTTCTTCTCCTGATTTAAGCATATCTTTCTCCACTTGATTCCATTCTCCAAATAGTAAATCCTGAAGATGGATTGCTGTTGAAGTTGTATTTTCTCCTGAATCATATACACAACTTCTATCTCGTTGATAAATTTGAATTCTTTCAAAGATAGCCAATTCTTCCAATTGTCGTGTATTATCAACTAGATGATTTACAATGAAATCATGATGTTCTTTTGGAGTTGCGCGTGCTTGATTTGGATTGATAGCGTACAGTTCTTCGTATCGGATAAGGGTGCTCAGATAGGACAGCTTAGGCTTTGTCGCAATCAAGGCTAATTGTACTTCATATCCCTTATTTTTCAAGAGTTGTGCCGTTTTCTTTGGAACATCAACTGTTCGTAAAGTTCCCTCTATCAAAAGATTGTATCCCAAATGACTCAATTTTGTTACTAAAGACTCTACCATTTTTCCTGCAAAATCTTTGGTGTATTCTACACTGTCTTTGCCATATTCTTGCTGCAGTTCTAAATAGTGTGGATGCTGAGAACGAAAACTATCACCATCTATGATAACAATATTTCCTTGAAATTCTTTCTGTTTAATACGATGAATTGTAGTCTTACCGGCACCACTTTGCCCTCCAAGCAATATCGCTATAGGTTGCTTACTGGACTTTTTTCCTCTTGTCAGAGAACGAAGATTCCGTTCCAAAGCATGTTTGAATTCACTATCGGTATAATCTTGGATTTCCATTAGGCTACCATCCGTTTTTCAGATATCTCTAACATACGTTCAATTCCATCCAAATAACCGCTATATCTCTCTATTTCATCAAAAGTTTCTACTAAATAGATATTCGTATGAATCAAGTCAGATAGATCATCACTCATTAAAATCCAAGGATTAGATTCATCATCAATGCCAATTTCCTGACTATCTTGATAGTGATAGAGTCGAGATAATAGATTAGCACCTCTTTCTTTCACAATTTCAATTTTTAAAGTCAGTTCATAATCTTCAACAGGATTAAGCATTTTGTCTTCTCCTACAATATCGACATAAGATACATTAAACTTCTGACAAATGATGTCTATTAATTCGGTAGAGACTGAACTCGTTCCATTTTCATAACGACTCAAGCTATTTCGAGAAATTCCTATAATTCGGGCAAATTCGGGTTGTGTTAAGTCATGTGTTTTACGTAAGGATTTTATGTTCTTTCCAATCATGGCAAACTCCTTTATTTTTATAATTCCATTATAGCATAAAAAAGTATAACGCACCAATTTTGGTGCGTTATACTTTTTTTCTAGCCTAAACTTTACTTCTAAAAAAGCCACCTAAAGAGCCATAAATATTTATACTTGTATTATTAGGCCATTAGTAAAGCGTATCCAACATCTCAATAAAGTGTTGTTTTTACTGATATTTTAACTATATTGTATAGTCTACTATTTAAATCTCAATTGGGATATTTTATAGAATACCCAAAATTCAACAATAACTAAAAGTAAGATTCCATTGTATTTCCTTGTTGATCTTTCATATCACGAATTTTATTTTTCAGAAGATCAAAGTTACAAATTTCATCTCTAATATCGTTATCCGCTCTGTAGCCATTAATCATCTCAGTTAGAGTTTTCCCTTGACTACCATTCTTTATAGTGGTATTCACTCTTTTTATCTTGATATCAAAAGGCTCATATGTTTTATACTTAATTACTTCGTCTTTAAAATCAAATAAAGGTGTATCCGGTTTAGCATCCCATAAGATAATCAACCACATTATCGCATTATAAAGCTGTTTTGCAGTTTTATTCCACTCTTCAGGTTGTAAATTTCCACTCCCTCTATTGTAATGTTCTTGTCTATTATTTACATGAGAATTACCTACAAGCGGATTAAAAAGAGGTAGCCCTTTGTGATTAATTAGTTCTAAAAAATCCCTTGCCGCACCCATGCCACACTGAATAACTTCCTTCTTGCCATCAATTTTACTCTCAGCGATAAATACATAATATTCATCTTCAATAGTTGCTCCTGCATCACTATGTTTTTGTTGATTTGCTAACAGCTTAATATGTGCTTTAGGCTGAACTTCAAAATCTCTAACAATTCTTTGTCTTGTTTCATGTCCTCTACAATTCATTTAAGTTCTCCTTTACAAGTTTAGTAACTAGCCTTATTATACTATACAAGTTGAGTAAAAAATCATAACCTTCATCAACTAGTTTTTGAAAATCACAAATCCTTTTGGAGAGATGACAAGCTGATTCTCTAATTCTTGGCAATTGCTTGCTAGTGCTACTGTTTCCTTCTCTAAAAGATAATCTTCTTTGGACTGGTTAAAGATAGCTTTAAGAATTTGTCCATCGCATTTCCATTCCAATGCTACTACATCTTGTTTAATTTCTTGGAGACTATACTTGCCATGCTGAATGATTGCTGACGCGGGTTTCCGAATCTCAATCAGCTTCTTCATAAAGTTCAGCATATCATTATCACTTGAGACGCGTTCCCAAGGCATACAACGACGGCAATCTGGATCTGGACCTCCAGTTAAGGATAACTCTGTTCCGTAATAGATACACGGTGTTCCTTTTTGTAGAAAGAGAAAGGCTAAGGCTGATTTGACCAGTTGAACATCCTCATTGGCCGTCCACAAGATTCGCTCTGTATCATGCGAATCCAAGAGATTAAACATAACTTCTGAAATCTGCTGCTTGTAATACATAGATTGGTCATTGATTTCATCGATGAACTGGTCTGTCTTCTTAACTCCTCGTAAGAAATAGTCCTTGATGCTATCAGATAAAGGATAATTCATGACCACGTGGAACTCATCTCCATTTAGCCAAGGCTGAGACGTATGCCAGACTTCTCCTAAAATATAAAGATCAGGCTTTTTAGCTAGAACTGTCTTGCGAAAATCCCTCCAAAACTGATGGTCAATCTCATTAGCCACATCCAAACGCCAAGCATCGATATCAAACTCTTCAATCCAATAAGTCGCAACCTTTAAAAGATAATCCTTGACCTCTGGATTAGCTGTATTTAATAATAGGGGTAACTATTGCCGGCGAGGCTAGTTACCCTTAAGTTATTGGTATGACTGGTTTTAAGCGCAAAAAAAGTTGCTTTTTCGTACCTATTAATGTATCGTTTTAAATGACTAGTAAAAAACATACATAGAAAGGGGAAAAAGCAACTTTTTTTATTGTCATAGTTTGTGAAAACTAAGTTGTTTTTATGTGTTATAACATGGAAAAGTATACTGAGAAAAAACAAAGAAATCAAGTATTTCAGAAATTTATTAAACGTCATATTGGAGAGAATCAAATGGATTTAGTTGAAGATTGCAATACATTTCTGTCTTTTGTAGCTGATAAAACTTTAGAAAAACAGAAATTATATAAAGCTAATTCTTGTAAAAAAATCGATTTTTGTCCTGTCTGTGCTTGGAGAAAAAGCTAGAAAAAGATGCATTGGGTTTATCTTTGATGATGCAATATATTAAGCAGCAAGAGAAAAAAAGGAGTTTATCTTTTTAACTTTGACTACACCTAATGTAATGAGTGATGAATTAGAAAATGAAATAAAACGTTATAATAATTCTTTTTAGAAAACTTATAAAGAGAAAAAAAGTAGGTAGTGTTATAAAGGGATATGTTCGTAAGTTAGAGATTACATATAATAAAAAAAGAGATGATTATAATCCTCATTTTCATGTGTTAATTGCAGTAAATAAATCGTATTTCACAGATAAAAAGATATTATATTAGCCAACAAGAATGGTTAGATTTATGGCGTGATGTAACGGGCATTTCAGAAATAACACAAGTTCAAGTTCAAAAAAATAAGACAAAAATAATAATAAAGAATTATATGAAATGGCTAAGTATTCTGGTAAAGATAGTGATTATTTAATAAATCAAAAAAAGTCTTTGATGCATTTTATAAATCACTTAAAGGTAAACAGGTATTAGTTTATTCAGGATTATTTAAAGAGGCTAAAAAGAAATTAAAAAATGGGGATTTAGATTACTTAAAAGAAATTGATCCAACCGAATATATCTATCAAATTTTTTTATATTTGGAAACAAAAAAAGAGTATTTAGCTAGTGAACTTTATGACTTAACAGAACAAGAAAAAAAGAGAAATTAATCACAAAAATGATAGACGAAATCAAGGAAGAACAATAACAAAATATAAGTGCTAACAGCTGACCTCCCGATAACACCATGTAGTTATTGGGAGGTCAGCTGTTGAATTATGCACGAGTATTTTAAAAGTTATTGTGATGACGACGATAAACGATTATCAAAAAGTATAATGTTAAAATGCTTTTATTATACTAACGTTATATAAACATTATACTTTCGTTATACAAATTTTAACCCTGTTAGGAACTATAAAAAAATCATGAAAATTTTTAATTTGCATGTAACTGGGCAGTGTCTTAAAAAATCGACACTGAATTTGCTCAAATTTTTGTTTGTAGAATTAGAATATATTTATTTGGCTCATATTTGCTTTTTAAAAGCTTCTGTAGGTTTTTAGGCATAAAACTATATGATTTACCCCTAAATCTTTAAAATGCCCCTTAAAATTCAAAATAAAGGCATTTAAAATTTAAATATTTCTTGTGATAAAGTTTGTTAAAAAGGAGTGGTTTTATGACTGTTATGTGGTTATCGATTATAGGTATGTGGTTTTGTATTGGAATGGCATTTTTTGCTATCAAGGTTATTAAAAATAAAAATTAGACCACGCATTTATGCCGAGAAAATTTATTGTGCGTTGAGAAGAACCCTTAACTAAACTTGCAGACGAATGTCGGCATAGCGTGAGCTATTAAGCCGACCATTCGACAAGTTTTGGGATTGTTAAGGGTTCCGAGGCTCAACGTCAATAAAGCAATTGGAATAAAGAAGCGAAAAAGGAGAAGTCGGTTCAGAAAAAGAAGGATATGGATCTGGAGCTGTAATATAAAAACCTTCTTCAACTAACGGGGCAGGTTAGTGACATTAGAAAACCGACTGTAAAAAGTACAGTCGGCATTATCTCATATTATAAAAGCCAGTCATTAGGCCTATCTGACAATTCCTGAATAGAGTTCATAAACAATCCTGCATGATAACCATCACAAACAGAATGATGTACCTGTAAAGATAGCGGTAAATATATTGAATTACCTTTATTAATGAATTTTCCTGCTGTAATAATGGGTAGAAGGTAATTACTATTATTATTGATATTTAAGTTAAACCCAGTAAATGAAGTCCATGGAATAATAGAAAGAGAAAAAGCATTTTCAGGTATAGGTGTTTTGGGAAACAATTTCCCCGAACCATTATATTTCTCTACATCAGAAAGGTATAAATCATAAAACTCTTTGAAGTCATTCTTTACAGGAGTCCAAATACCAGAGAATGTTTTAGATACACCATCAAAAATTGTATAAAGTGGCTCTAACTTATCCCAATAACCTAACTCTCCGTCGCTATTGTAACCAGTTCTAAAAGCTGTATTTGAGTTTATCACCCTTGTCACTAAGAAAATAAATGCAGGGTAAAATTTATATCCTTCTTGTTTTATGTTTCGGTATAAAACACTAATATCAATTTCTGTGGTTATACTAAAAGTCGTTTGTTGGTTCAAATAATGATTAAATATCTCTTTTCTCTTCCAATTGTCTAAATCAATTTTATTAAAGTTCATTTGATATGCCTCCTAAATTTTTTTATCTAAAAGTGAATTTAGGGAGGCTTACTTATCTGCTTTCTTCATTAGAATCAATCCTTTTTTTAAAAAGTCAATATTACTGTAACATAAATATATATATTTTTAAAAAATATCCCACTTTATCCAATTTTTCGTTTGTTGAACTAATGGGTGCTTTAAATGATTACAGGTATAATTTTGCCCTTATGTTTTCTAATAATTTGAATTTTTTTACTAATTTGTATGTTTTTCTTCTTGATTTATCTCTGTAAGCGCTTCATCGATATGTGATATTAGGCGAGTTCCCTCTCCTTTACCAATATAGAAAGGTAGTTGCTTACCTTCTTCATAGAGTCCGTAAACATAGTATTTATCTTTTTTTCATTTTTGGTAGCACCAGTAATATCATTTAATTTTTTTGATAATTCATTTTTTTACTCCTATTTAAATATATTATAAAAGTTCTGCTCCATACTATTAAAAAAATTAATTAAAATAATCCTCTTATTCTACCTTCATTCTGATTCTGAACTATTTATATGTTAAACTATATTTTTCTTTAAAAATCAAGTAAAAATCCTAGAGAATAATCTAAATAAATTTGGGGACAATATATAGGGTTTACTAATAACTACACAATACAGTATTTACGATAGCATTAAAAAGAGACTGTTTTATTTATGCTCTAGCTTTTTTTCAATGAATCTTCTAATACTTTTTTTCAACCTCTTTTTTTAGCAGAATATCGTTTGACTTTTTAATAAATTCTCAGGTTTTAAAGAAGGATTACTAGGATTACTCGTTTCATAACAATTTTTTTATACTCTTTTAATTGAGGAATTGCATCAGTACCACTTATTGTAAGATCGTGTGATGATAATGATTACAGGATCATTGTCATCCAAAAACACGTTCTCTAATTAAATTGAATAAAAAAACTTTTGTGTTGGGAAATAACCTTCTTTGCTTATAAAAATCATTTAATTTATCATCGTACTTAGTAGAGTAATATGGAAAAATATTCAGCTAAAGCAACGTGTTTTTGAAAAACCAAGGAAGCTTTTCTTTTTAAATCCTGTAAATTGTCTACATCATCAAACCATACTTTAAACTTTTTTTAGCCCAGTAACCAAATTCATTCGTATCTAGGTCAAAAAGCATGAAAAATAGAGGTTTCCTTTTTAGCTGTAGATTATTTAAAAGAGTCTTTTTGGTAGTTTTTTTATCGTGGTCATAAAGTGTTTTTAAATTCAGGGGTGTAGCCAGGATTTTTTTAGATAAAAACAATGATATCAGCATTTTGAATATCCCCCACAAATTGTTGCGGACAAAAAAACCTAATTGTAAACGGTAGATATCATCTTTTTAGATTTTTTTGTAGTGTTTTTGTAGAGGTGTATTTTTTTTGATTAGTTCAACATCTTCGGTAGCAAGAATAGCTTGCTCTCCATTTATATCGACGTTAGATAATTGATTCCAGGGATTTTTTTAGTTGTAGTCATTTTATTTTTTTCCTTTCTTTTTGTAGAATTACTATATTTTTACGATGTTTTTAATATTAAATACAAAAAAATAGATTTTATTAATATATTCTCGATTATAAAAAGAATCTGAGTGAGGAAACGATTTTTGAATATCAATAGATATAATATTATTTATATCACCTTTCACACCGCCGTAAATGATGTTCGGAATACGTCGGCTCTACTAAACTGTAACGAATTCTCATTGCCAAGTCTACAAATTATTTTTCAATACTATAGGCCAGATAGAATTAACTAAAAAAAGTATAAGACTAGTACAAAAAGTCCGATAAATTGGAAATATTTTTGAGAACAACGATTAATTTAAAAAAAGAATGACGGTGAGATTTATTACTTTTATTTATACTCACTTTGTTAGTTTTAATTAAAAAGCCATTTTTTTACCATAATCTAAGAGATAGCAATTTTTTTAATAGGCTTTATTTTTAAAAACTCAAGATCTAACAACCATTTCAATTAGTTAAATCTTTCAATCTTTCTTCTCCAGATTTAAGCATATCCTTCTCTACTTGACTCCACTCCCCAAACAGTAACTCTTGAAGAACATCTGCCGCTGAAGTTGTATTTTCTTTTGCATCATATACACAACCTCTATCTCGTTGGTAAATTTGAATTCTTTCAAAGATAGCTAGTTCTTCCAATTGTCGTGTATTATCAACTAGATGATTTACAATGAAATCATGATGTTCTTTTGGAGTTGCGCGTGCTTGATTTGGGTTAATAGCGTACAGTTCTTCGTATCGGATAAGGGTGCTCAGATAGGACAGCTTAGGCTTTGTCGCAATCAAGGCTAATTGTATTTCATATCCCCTACTTTTCAAGAGTTGTGCTGTTTTCTTTGGAACATCAATAGTTCGTAAAGTTCCCTCTATCAAAAGATTGTATCCCAAATGACTCAATTCTCTTACTAAAGACTCTACCATTTTACCTGCAAAATATTTGGTGTATTCAACACTGTCTTTGCCATATTCTTGCTGAAGTTCTAAATAGTGTGGATGCTGAGAACGAAAACTATCTCCATCTATGATAACAATATTTCCTTGAAATTCTTTCTGTTTAATACGATGAATTGTAGTCTTACCGGCACCACTTTGCCCTCCAAGCAAAATCGCTATAGGTTGCTTACTGGACTTTTTTCCTCTTGTCAGTGAACGAAGATTCCGTGCTAGAGCATGTTTGAATTCACTATCAGTATAATCTTGGATATCCATTAGGCTACCATCCGTTTTTCAGATATCTCTAACATACGTTCAATTCCATCCAAATAGCCGCTATATCTCTCTATTTCATCAAAAGTTTCTACTAGATAGATATTCGTATGAATCAAATCAGATAAATCATCACTCATTAAAATCCAAGGATTAGATTCATCATCAATGCTAATTCCCCGATTATCTTGATAACGATAGAGTCGAGATAATAGATTCGCACCTCTTTCTTTCACAATTTCAATTTTTAAAGTTAATTCATAATCTTCAACAGGATTGAGCATTTTATCTTCTCCTACAATATCGACATAAGATACATTAAACTTCTGGCAAATGATGTCTATTAGTTCCGTAGAAACTGAACTCGTTCCATTTTCATATCGACTCAGACTATTACGTGAAATACCTACAATCCGTGCAAATTCGGGTTGGGTTAAGTCATGTGTTTTACGTAAGGATTTTATGTTCTTTCCAATCATAGCAAACTCCTTTATTTTTATAATTCCATTATAGCATAAAAAAGCATAACGCACCAAAATTGGTGCGTTATTGACTGTTTTTCCTAAACCTCTCTAAATTCTTCTCCAATTGTTCCTTATGAAGTTGATTCTTAGCTTCCTTTAATGTGTCGTCCAAAGTTTCTTCTCTGTAAGTTGATTCTGTTTTTAGTTGTTCTGATCCTTGATCTGGAGTGAAAATGATATCTAGCAGTCGGTCTATTTTTTCAAGATCTTGGGAAGACATATCAGATAGTCTATGAATCAGCTTTTTAAATATATCACTATTGTCGTGATTTTTCTTAAAAAATGTTGTAAACATCTATAACCTCTCAAAAAAAGCAGCCTATCAGGACTGCTTAGTGTAATTCGGAAATCGCATCATAAATGGACTGCAATTTCTTATTGTCTTTATTCTTTGTGTCAATTAACGTATGTAGCTCTTCAATTTTCTTTTGACTACTTTGAATATCGCTATTGTTATCTGCAATAAGTCTTTTAAGATGTTGCTGATAACTTGTAGTGATATCTGTCTCTTTTCCTGTTCTAACCTCTGTAATTTTGGGTTTAGAACTAGAATTTGATTCCGTCACAGGTGCTTGTTTTCGCTTTTGAAAAGCTGCTTCATAATTTACATCATTACCTCCTTGATGATTTCCAAATAAGGCCGCAATTTTATCTGGATCTTCTTGATTTTCTGATTTGCTTTCTAATGGTTGATTAAAATTCCAATCTTTTGTCATTCACTCATTTCATCCTTTCTAAATTCAGAATCATCGAATTGTCTTTCTCTACCAAAGGCATGGTCAAGAGCTTCTTCAAAACTCATATGACTAATGCTTTGACGCCTTTTGAACGTCGCAAACATCGCTGTCTCCAGTTGCTCTTTGTAAGCAGCTAGTTTTTCTGACTCTCTTGCTACCTTGCTTTCTTGCCTAGTGACCTTTTCTTCTAAGCGTTCAATAATGGTCATATACGATCCTCCTTCATTCTAATATTAGCTAAAACATCTTGATTTTGTTATCACAATTCTAAACATTGAGAGGTTTGTCTTACTGGTGGATTCCACAATGTATCTTTTACTGTCTCAAGATTAAATTGAAAATCTGATTTCTTTTCTCTAAGAATATCGTTCCAGTCTATTTTTTCTTTCCCAGATTCATTATTAGGTAAATCCAGTAAAACAGGAAATCCTGATCTAGATAACTTATCAGAAAAATCTTTTCCTGCATCATCACAATCTACTGCCAGTGTCAATAAATCAGGATGATTATCAAAATAGCTGGTGGTATCACGAATTGTATTGATCAAAGGCAATAACTTTGAAGGTATTACTGTATCTAAAAATTCCAACTTCTGATTTTCTTCAGCTATCAGTCGTAAAGTTTGATAAGCAACAACAGACTTTTTTAATCCCTCCATAGATACCAAACGAACATCAGTTAGACTGTGTTGATGTAGTTCGTAATAGCTCATCAAGTCGATGAACGATTCACAAAAGACCAGTCTATTTGGTTTACCAATGTCAAAGGATATTCCAATATGTCCATGGCTTCCTTTTAGAATCGTTTTTAACCTCTCTCTAGAAAGAGTGGGATTCTTATAAATCCCTTGTAGGCTTGCTGCCTGCAGTTTGTGACGATGATCAAAGCTTTTAAAAACAATAACAGGTTCAACAGTTTCATTTGTTTTCCAACTAGCTTGTGCTATCAAACCTTGTTGAATCATCTTTTCTATGATTTCTTCTGAGATTCCTCTACATTTTGTTAAGTAATATCTGGCCAGACTACAGTTAGAATCTTCTACTCTCTTTAAAGGATAATAAAATGGTCTCTCTCTTTTTTCTTGAACAGCTTCTTTTTGGAAAGGTACTTCAGAAAGAAAGGCTAGAGTTTCTTTAAAGGAAATTCCCTTAACAAGTCGAACAAAATCAATGACATCACCTTGAATATCTCTTGAAAACCATTTAAAAGTATTGGTAGTTGAAAAAATTCGGAATGAATCGTGTTCAGGATGTTCATAGACACTGCTCGAAACTTGTTTAAAGGAAATACCTAAACGTTTGGCTACATCAAGAATTGAAATTTGCTTACATTCTTCTATTTCCATGCAATATCATCATTTTGTTGTAGTATTTGGCAGTGATGGAACAGATGAGGATTCTTCCAAAGTTTTGGGAGTGGCCTTATCCAAATCATCTAACCCAGATTTCCAAACCTGCACTTGATTGACCAATAACTTACCTGGTAGTTTCGAATAAGACAACTTAACCGTTCTGGTTTCTGTCTGATTGGTCTTTGATTGGTTGGCATTCTTTAAATCGGATACATAGGTTACATTATAAGACACCATGGCAATAGCTTGATTCGTAGTCTGATTGACAAAGATATCAGCTTTTTCAAAATGATAATCCAAAATATAGTCCTTATACACTTGGTTCATGGCATCGTTTTGACTTGTCAATTCTTGAGAATAAGCTGATTCAGTCATATAAGGTTGAATACGTGTATTATTTTCTCCGAGCTTTTCTTTCGTATAGTACTGTGTCAAAAATTCTTTTACAGTATCCGATGACAAAATACTTGCCTTATCTTCTGCTTGTTTGTCTTCTACAAGTTTAGCTGCAGCCAATTCGATTTCTTTGCGACTTTGTTTAGCAGTAGAATGTTGACCAGCAGTATATCCCATCATGAGAATAAAGCTAGTTGCGGCTACTGCTCCAACACTAATTAAGGCTTTAGTTTTGACTTTATTTAACATCTTAGACCTTCTTTCTATAAAAACTAGGTCAAGAATAACAAAAAGGACTTGTAAGTTTTATCACAAGAAAAAGTATAGCCTCTAAAACTCAATTTCAAGAGAAAATTAAGAAAATCTTCCCACAATAAAACGCATAGTATCTGGTTTTTTCAATGCCTGACACTATGCGCTTTTTTCTTTTAAATACTTTTTGCCCAGTTCAACTTCTTAAGAAGGCCAAATGATATTCTCCATTCAATTTAACTGCTACTTTCTCGTGGATAGACTGATTTTCTAAAGAACATATTTCTCCATATTTCCAACTTTCACGCTCCCCTGATAATCTAGTGACTGACTTCACTTGATTATCTAAGTTAGCAACTGTAGCACTAAGCTCTTCTTTGGAATAATTTCTTCAGTAATTGTAAATGATTGTTCCCCTATCTTCAACTCTCTGGCTTCTTGCTCATTGATAGCAAATCCTCCTACTAAGCGAACATTAAATAAGTCAGAAACTTTTAGTAGTTCTTCTTTAGAAATATTATCAAGTAGTCTACATTTATAGAAAGTACTATCAATTTTTATGGCAAATTCTCTATTCTTGGTCTGATATAAGTCACCAATCTCCAACAAATCATTCTTTATTTTATTATTGGAATCATCGTAAGATATTTCATAAGTATCATCATGATTGCTTACTTTACTTTCAATATCTTCATATGAAATTAATTGATTAGTTACACCATAATGCTCTCCTTTATAATCGAATCGATTATAACTTGAGTCAAGAAATTTAACATCATACTTCTCATATGTACATCCAGCCAATCCAAGTAAACTTAAGAAAAAAATTACGGAAAGATAGATCTTTTTGAATTTCATAGTTCTCCTCCTAATTTTTCTATAGTTAAATTATCAAAAAAATCAATAACGCCTCCCTCCAATATGTCTTTACAGACTTATTTTTGGATATGAAGTAAAAGTCAAAAACAATTCCCAAACTTCCATCCAAAAAAATTTAACACTTCCTTCATTTCCATCAGAATAGTAGCTATCTTCCTCAAAACCAAACTTTTTTTGATATAGTAAAACTACTTAATATTTTTTTCTTTAATTATGGACAAATACTTATCCCAAGGTTCTTCTTTTAAAAAAATTTGTTTGTATAGAAAACCAATTTCATATAATCCGGAATATCCATGATATAATATAGAGGATTGTACACCCACTGGACATTCCAGTGAAGCAATCAAAATGTTCTTTGATTTTTTTCTACCAATTTTTTTGATCTTTCAAAAAAATATCCCCACATACAGATAGAGCAAACTGATACCTGGACTACCATAACACCAAGCATCTCTAAAATATTCTTTGTTATCTAAATCACTACCCTTACTATATTCGTCCATATCAATAGCCGATTTCCACTTATATTGATTAGTCCCATCTGCTATTTCTGATCTATCATATATTTCAATAATATTTTTTTTAAAAAAATTTTTATTTTTTTGTTCGAACAATTGAATTATAGAATTATTTTTTTCAGAATATAATCAGAAATTGGCAATATAGAAAAAAATTTTTCGATACGTTTTAATAAAAATATTTGTAATACTATTTTGAATCTACTATGGATTAAATACTCCACTTAGATTCGAAAAACTATAAATTAATATACTACAGTTATAATAACAATATACTAAAAAAACACTGTAACTAACTCCTTAGAACTTTAAATTATTGATTAGTGTCAAAAAGACGACTTACAAAATATGATATCCTATCTAGATACGACTTATAAATCCAAAAACTGCAAAGAAGGACGCCAAAAACATTAAGTCTAGAAGAACAGTTGATATTAACCTTGCGTTATTCACTCTATTACCCAACTCAACATCTTCTAGATTTTGATTTTGGTAATGGAATAGCTACAGATCAACAAAAACAATAACATGGGGAGAAGATACTCTTCTTTCTTCAAGTCGATTTTACTTAGACAACTTAGAAGAATAGCTATAGATGTCACAGAAAGTCCTTTTTCAACGACCTAAAAAGAAACACAACATAAAGACACAAATCAGACTCGCTTTAAAAATACATCATGCATACCAATTAGTTTTTTTCAGATGGTCATACGCATGATTTTACTCACTTTAAAGAAAAAATGGGTCATAGTTTAACAGAAAAAATCACCTGTTTGTGTATATTTGAATTATTTAGGCATTGTAAATCTTCACGAGAATACCTTTATTCCTATTAAAAAAATTCTAAAAAAATCATCCATTAACTGAAGAGGATAAGCAGTTTAATAGAGAGGGGCTACAATACGAATTAAAATTGAGTATTTTAATACTAAGTTTAAAACTTTTCAGATTAAGGAATAACCTTATCACAATCGAAAAAAATATTTGCGAATGGTCTATTTATTTCGCACTTTACTGAGCGAGACGTACTAATAATCATACTTCAAATATCTGATCCTTAACTATGCCATAAAAAAATACTTGTTAGAGTAATGTTCGCTTTAGTCTTTTATCATTAGAAAACTTATGGGACTTTTTCAATAAAAATAGGCGCCATAAGTTCTATAGGGATTCACCCACTATAAAAACTTATGGCGCCTATTTTAGATACCTAATATTATGTATTTTTTTGCTTTTTAAAGACTTTTTCCCAGTCTCTATTATCTTATTTTTTTATTTACATTCGGTATTAAGTTTTATGAATTTTTCTTTATTAATCGTTCTTATTGCTGGCTTACTATCTGTAATAATCTCCTTCACTATATCTTCATAAATCTGTTCTGGGATATCACTTGGTTTTTCAGGAGATAGATATAGTTTAGGTATCATAGTATTATTTAATTTAAAAATCTGTTTTTTATCCACTACTGTATTGCGGACAAATGGAACTTTATCCCCTGCTCTTATCAAAAAATAACTTTCTCTGAACTTTTTATTTCCTCCACATTTAGCTATCATCGTAGCCTTATGAGTTTGACACTTAAACAATATCTTGTTATTTTGAACATTTGAATGACAGATATAATAATGCCTTATTAAGGCTAAATCAGAATTTACATCGGGGAAAGGCATTAAAACCTTAATAACATCCTTCTTGCTAATCAATGACTAATCTCCCACTTGATTCGACTTCAACATAAACTGGATTCAACAATTCCTCGTTTGTACTTAACGAATCCAGCAATTCTAAATGTTCCTCGTTTAAATTCATAAAAATCCTCTTTTGAAAATACAAAAATTCTTTTTGATCTATCCTTAAAAATTTCATAGTCGTAGTCAGGCTCCGAACTTTTTAAAAGGTCTAAAATTTCAATATCATCATCTGTAATATCTTTTTCGCTCATTGGAATTTGTTTTTTTCCAGCATCAATTTCTTCTTTATGAGTAGACCACATTTTAAATTGATGCGTCAAATCAGATAACTCGGAATCTGTCAGTGTATTAATAATAAATTGACTTATTCTAGCATTACTTTCATCAATATCAAAATCACATTGTTTTTGTTTAAGATAATCTTGAACTTCAGCTTCTCTATAGGTGATATCACCGTAAAAATTTGAAAATACTGGTCCATTTTTATAAGCTTTTAAATATGTAAAATCAGAGTCTTTTTTTCTACAAATTGAAACATTTCATATAGAAACAAGAATTTTTTTGTAGTTGTAACTTTGAGAACTTAGTAATATCTTCTTGCTTGTTAAGCCAAGCAATCTTATCTAACATACTTTTGGAAGTATTTAAAACCATATTCTCCTCCTTATGATTACAAATAAAAACACAAGCACCACATCTGTCACCTGCGTTCATCTGTTTCCCTTCTATACTTATATAGTACAACTATGTATAACTTTTTGTCAAGGAATTTCACTTAAAAAAATCTAGTAGAGAATAGTTTGCCGGTAGTTTTGGAACTTACTAGATTACGACATACCTGTTGTATGACAAATAAGCCACCCGTATGACGAATGGCTATGATTTTTTTCAGATATAAAAATTACTCTACTTAGTATATGATTGAGCGCCTTTTTCTGGTCACAATTACTAAATTAGCAACAAACAATAATACAACATAAAAAGTTAAAAGCTAATAAATTGGTTGTGCTTCTAAAAATTATTTTCTAAAAATTATATTAACTGGTAAAATTACTGGAATCCAAAAAAATATTAAGAAAAAAACTTTATTTGTTGCAAATAATATAAATAAACTTTCTACAACAGCAATAAGTAAATTGCCACCTTTCGCAATAAACAATGTCAATAGCATGTGGAAATGATTTAGCAATATTAGTAATAACCAACTAACTATTCCTACGTAAAAATAATATGAAAAGTGTTCTAACTCTATACCTACAACTACCCATAAAGGAATAGTAAGTAAAGATAATAGTAAATCTAACACAAAAATTTTCGCTCCCCATATACTGGCTGTATTTCTCGAGCCTTTAATATTCTGATAATTATTAGCATTGATTTCTTGTTCAGATACTAATAAAGTGATTATCGTAGTTATCATACAATAGCCTAACATGGGTAAAAAGATAATATTTTCCAATACAATTGTGTTATTTACAGATAATATGTAAATTGGAATTGTCAATAGTTGTATAGTAGACAAAATCAAAATAATGTATAGTTGATACGAACCTTTAAATTTAATCATTTCACTTTTTAGCAATTGGATCATTACTTAACCTCCAATTTAACATTAACAAAGAAACAATAAATAGAATCAATGATAGAAATACGGTAAATACTACCATTTTAACGTCTGTTACATGATTTGTTAAATCTAAATCTCCTGACGGTTTTATATACATAAGACTATAAGCAATTTTATAATGATATGTAAAAGGAAAGAAGAACCAAAAGCTACTTTGAGCGATAAAAGGTGCAACCAAAAAACAAATCAAGGAGTTAATAGATACTAAGATATAGGGGTTGATCCGTTTCGAAAATAGATACAAGAGTGGCAATACCCATATGGATGTTATCGAAATAAGTACTAAACAAATTAAGTCACCAATTATATTCAATGATATTAAGTCGCCATACAAAAAAATTACTTGTAAATAATAATATAGCTAAAAAAACCATACGTTCGAAATGAGTAAATCTTTTAATTTTAAAAAGTATCTTTACGATATATTTTTTTATGCTATCATTTCGAAAGTATATATTCTGGAAGTTTCCTGCAGCTTCTTCTGCTTTATAATCATATAAAAAAATAACAATCCAATAAGCGTGTACAAAAAGACGGCTTCCCACCAATATATTGAAAAAAACTTTCTAGAATACTCGGTCCAACAAGTAATACAGCTATTAAAAATCGACAATCCAGGAGCTATTATCAAGAATTTTTTTGGATGTATTTTTTTCGCTGTTTTTAACCATTCTGATTTAAATATTTTTTTATCATATTGCGTCACCTCCATGAACAATTCTTATAAATAAAGATTCTAAATCATCACTTTGAACATTCGAACCATCGTAAAAAAATTTGACCATCATGTAAAAAATAACAACTTTATCTGCCACTTTACTAACTTCATACAGTTGATGGCTAGATAAAAGAATTGTCATTCCTGATTTCTTTAAAGAAATCATTAAATTCAACAATTCCTTTATACCATCTGGATCCAATCCATTGGTAGATTCATCTAAAATGAGCAAATCTGGACTAGTAATTATTGCCATACCTAATCCCAAACGTTGTTTCATACCTAAAGAAAAGCTCCCTGCTTTTTTCTTTCCCGTATTAGATAGCCCAATCAAGTTTAATACTTCATTAATTCGTTCGTCAGAAATGTCATATAACAATGCTCTTGTTTTTAAGTTATCATAAGCAGATAAGTTCATGTAGATAGCTGGAGTTTCAATAAGCGCTCCAATCTCATATATACCCGCATTTTTTTTCCCATTAAAAATAACCGTACCACTATCAGCATTTTCAAGACCAAAAAAATAATCTTCATAATTGTTGATTTTCCTGCACCATTAATACCTAATAATCCACAAATACTCCCCTCTTTTATTTCAAAAGAAATATTTTTCAGTACTTCTCTATCCTTATATGATTTTCTAAGTTTTTGAACTTGTATATTCATAACTATAATTCCTCCTTGTTTTATACTTGTATGTTATACTTTATTTTTCAAAATTTGTTCAGAATTTCCAATTTTACAAAATTAAAAAAATAGACAGTCCTCAATTTAGAAAACCATCTATTTTTATACATAACTATTATATGGAAGCTATCTAATATATCCTTACAGAATTATTTTTTTTAATAAGCAACGTCACTTGAGCGCCACCTCTATCTGGATTTGATAAAAACAATTCTCCTAAATGTCTAGTTGCAACTTGTTTAGCAAATGCTAACCCTAAACCATAGTGCTTATTATTCCTACCTTTATTCTCAGTATAAAATAACTTATCTGCATTTAATAAGGACTGTTCAGTAAAAGGCAGACCATTATTCCACACTCCAAAATTAATATACTCTGTTTCCTCAATGATAGTAAGAGTAACTTTTTTTCTCCAGAACTATATCTTGCTGCATTTGCTAAAATATTAATTAATGCCCTATTTAAATTAAAACGATTTCCCTTAAAAAAACATTAATGTTGTAGTATTAATAATTTTGAAATCAACCTTTGCATTATTCATTACAGATTTCGCCTCTACTGACAGATCACTTAAAAAATCAGGTAAATATATCTGTTCTCCATAATCTTTATCTTCAATTAGTAATCTTGAATAATCAATCATTGAACTAAAATATCTTTCAAAAATCACTATACTGTTATTCATTGACTGAGTATATTCCTTCTGTTGATCAGTCAAATTAGTTAATTCAAGCAACTCTAAATTTCCCTTTAGTACGGTTAAAGGAGTTTTTACATCATGAGCTAATGCACCAACTTGAAAAGATAAATCTTCCTTCTCCCTTCTCTCTGATTTGAGTAGATTAGTTAACTCGTCGTCCTTTTGATATAATACAGAAAGAATTTCATCGAACTCTTGTATTTGGGCAGGAATATTTTTATCTTTAAATGTTAACTGCCCCATGTTTAAAGCTTTTTTTTGTATAAGTAGAAAATTTTTTGAAAATTCTTTTATTAATCTTGTAAGTGACCAAATGAGTAAAATTGTTTTCGAAAAACGAAGAAAAAAATAAATAAGAAAAATAGATTAAATGAAATGTGACGCAAATTCGGATTAACAAACTCAGGTATCATGGGTTGCCTGACAGTAAGTACAATCTCTGAATTAGCATAATACCCATAATACACTGCACTATTACTTACAGATTCATTTTTAGCAAAAACTTCTCGATAGGCAGGCAAATCCTTTTTTTGATAATTACCCTCTTCAATTGTACCTGTCTTGCGATTAAATACAACATAGTCAAATATAGAGTTATTCATTGCTTGAACTACATCACTTAAATTGCTAGTATCACTCACTGAAATTTCAATTTTAGAGCCGTATACATTTAATTGTCCTGTAAAAACAAGTAAATAAGTAAATACAAAAAATAAAAGAATACTCAGTAACGTACCTGTTACTAGTTCTAAAACAGTCCTTATTATGCGTCCTCTAATTGTACTATTCTTCTTAATCATGCCACTTGTATCCCATACCTCTAACTGTTTTTATAGGATTAATTCCATAGGATGAGAATTTTAATCTTATTTGATAAATATACTCAGATATTGAACGAAAGAGGGTTTCAGCATCATCATCATAAACGTTTTCATATATATCTTGTACAGTAAAAATTTTTCTTGGATTGCTAGATAATAGCTCTATGATATCATATTCCCTACTTGTAAAAGCAAGACTATCTCCATTAATACAAACAATTTTTTCTTGTAAATAAATCGTTATTGGAGATAATTCTCGAACAATTTGATTACTTAATTCACCTTGTTTGTATCGTTCTTCTCGTTTAAGATTTGCTGCAACTTTGGCAATTAATTGATTGATGCTGAAAGGTTTTGTAATATAGTCATCTCCTCCTAAATTCAATCCTGATACTATATCATCTTCGGTATCTTTTGCACTAACAAAAATAATAGGGGAGCTTACTTTATTTCTAATCTGCTTACAAATTTGCATACCATCTATATTAGGCATCATTACATCTAATAAAATCAAATCAAATCCTTTGAAATTATTAATATTGATTGGTACGGTCACTTCTTGATACGTCGTTACCTGATAGTTTTTCATCTCTAAAATAGTTCGCATCAGTTTCAAAATTTCAAAATCGTCATCTACAACTAATATCTTATACATTCTATCACCTCAAAATATTATAGAGAACTACCTGCAAAGCTCCGTATTCTTGACAAAGAATAGTCTCAATACATCAATTTGTAATTGTTCTTTATTTTTTTAAATTATATTTTTTTAAAAAAATAGTACAAATCTATTTTTACACTATCTTGAACAAAATTCGTAATATTTAATAATCTAATTTGAGTGCCGTCAATGTCATTACCTATACAGCAATTATCATACAATAATTTAATTACCTCATCTGGTTGATCTTTCAAATGATATTTCTCAATGATTAACCCAAGTGCTGCTGAAACCTTTGGTGTTGAAATGGATGTCCCATAAGCATAAGTATATTTCCCCTTCAAGTGTCGGTACAATAACCCATTCTTTTTCAAATGTTTTATCATTTGCCCACTGTTCATATCCAACTGTTGCTAGTTTATGACTTCCTCCTCCTGTTGCATATATATCTATTACATTATTTCCTTTATTTGAAAAACTAGATACAAAATCGTTATCATTTACTGACCCTACTGTTACAACATTGTCTAATCCCGCAGGAATATCCATAACTTTTCCATCTATATGTGAATAATCCTTCCCCTTAAGTTCTCCAAGGTAATGTTTCAATGATTCTTGATTATTTAAATCTAGACCCTCATCACCTACTGAAGCAACAATTATTGAACCCTGACTATACGCATAATTGATTGCTCTCTGATAAATGTTAATTAATGCTGTTTGGTCATCTTCTATAGTTGAGTTTTTAGCAAGTATTCACCCAAACTTAGATTAATAACATCAACATCATCTTTCGCTGCTTGAATAATTGCCTTTAATATCCACTGATCTTGTGCATTTCCTTTATCAAATACTCGATACATTCTAACTTTCATTCCAGGAGCAATACCTAAATAATTTCCGTTTGATGAAATCTGTCCAACCACAGAAGTTCCATGGCCTGTTTTATCTAATATATTTTGATTATCAATTAAGCCCGTTTCCAAATCCGCTGTAAAGTTCTTGACAGAAATAATATTTGAAGATACTTCTGGGTTATCGTAAGTAACACCTGAGTCTATCACACCAATAGTAGCTTCACCAGTAGATTTATGACTAAATTTTCTACCTGTACCAATACTCTTTTGCATATCCCATTGATAATCCCAAAAATTCATATTGTTAGTTGTAATTACACTTTCTCCATACAGATAAGTGACATTAGGCTTTACATTCATCATACCATCAATAACTATTTCTTTTATCGAATTATTATTTTCTTTCTTTATCTCTTCTTTACTTTTTCCAGTCGAAACAGTAATAAGATTTATTTCAGGAATAATATCGATAATTTGCATACCCTGTTTAATAAATTTTTGTTGGATAGTATCAACTGTTTCTGTCTCTTTCAGTAGTATATTATATTTAAAATCTGATCCAGCAGTCGCTTGAACTCCATGGACTGAAAAAAATAATGGAAATAATACTCCAACTGATAATAAGAACTTTTTATTCATATAATCCTCCTTAATGTTTTTGTTAGAGATTATATCAGAGAAAATTCAGATTTTATTCAGAGGAAAAATCATCTTTAGACTACTAGTGAAATTTAAATTTAAGAAAGAATCAATTTCTAAAATTTTTCATGTCCCAAAAAAACAGAATAAGTTTTGAACTTGTTCAGATTATTTTCTATCCCTTCTTCCACTTATACCCTGCCCAACCTACCAAGACAAGCAAAGAAAGGTTAAAGAGGATGAAGAAATGTGACCATTTCTACTTTTCTTTTTAAAATAGGTTGAGTATTCCTATCCTCCTCATCCTCAATAAATAAAGAATCAGTCTCATTATATTTAGTCTCACTAGGGGCTGAATATGAGACGGGGGCCGTTTCATTTTCAACCTGCCCTAGTCTTTTTTTAACACTAGGCCTGTTTAAATTACCTACTGGGGTAGAAGATAATTCCCCTAAATAAATCTTATTAGCTAGTCGTCCTTTCACACTTGAAGACTGTTGAACTTCATCAATTAAGTCATATTCTTTAAGAGTTTTTTTGATTGATAGTAGTTTTGACTTCGAACAACCTAACAGCCTCATCAGTTTAGAATTAGAAAATACTAAATAGACTGCTCCTTCTTCATCTATCCAACCACGACTGAGAGATAATTCTAAACGATCTTTTAAAATAGAATAAGCCACCTTTACTTCTAGTTTCATATCCATATATTTCTCATCCTCAAAAAGAATTTTAGGTAATTTATAATACCGTTCTGAAGTTTGGTATTGATTTGCGGTAATTCGTTTCATAGCGCTCCTCCTAGTTCTTTGAGTATTAAATCTCCACTTGATTCCAATCGAACCAAGCCACTTTTTTCTAATTCAGCCATAAGAGATATGGCCTCAACAATATCAATTCCCATTTCACGTACTAAAAATGAAATGACAATATAGCGTGATGATTGTAATTCTTTTGTCATTTTCCCTCCTGAAAATAAAAAAAGGAGAACAATATTCAATTGTTCTCCACGATAAATTTGTTAAAAAGAAAAACCCTGCCAAATTAATTTTTGGTAGGGTTTTTGGTAGGAAACTAAATTAATTTATCAGTTTCTAAAATGTGTTCACGATTCTAAAGGCTGATACTATAGTATTCCGATTTCTAATTGGTATATGCCTCTTATTTAAGAGTAACTGAAGCTCCAGCTTCTTCCAATTTAGCTTTGATTTCTTCAGCTTCTGCAGTTGCAACGCCTTCTTTAACAAGTGCTGGTGCACCGTCAACAAGTTCTTTAGCTTCTTTAAGACCAAGACCTGTGATTTCACGTACAACTTTGATAACGCCAACTTTTTTGTCGCCTGCAGATGTCAATTCAACGTCGAATGAATCTTTAGCAGCACCAGCGTCAGCAGCACCAGCTGCAGCAACAGCTACAGGAGCAGCTGCAGTTACACCAAATTCTTCTTCGATAGCTTTTACAAGGTCGTTCAATTCAAGGATTGAAGCTTCTTTAATTTCAGCAATAATGTTTTCAATGTTCAATGCCATTGTTATTTCCTCCAAATATGTTTTAAATTTATAATAGATTTTCGTAGCTAGGCTACGCTACATAGCTTAAAATTAAGCTGCGTCTTCTTTGCTTTCTGCAACCGCTTTGACTGCAAGAGCAACGTTGCGCACTGGCGCTTGAAGTACAGAAAGGAGCATAGAAAGAAGTCCTTCGCGGTTTGGAAGAGTTGCAAGTGCAAGAATCTCTTCTTTAGATGCGACAGCGCCTTCGATTGCACCACCTTTGATTTCAAGTGCTTCAGCGTTTTTAGAAAAGTCGTTCAAGATTTTCGCTGGTGCGATAACATCTTCGTTAGAAAATGCTACTGCAGATGGTCCAACAAATACTGATGCAAGTTCTTCAAGACCAGCTTTTTCAGCTGCACGACGTAAGATTGAGTTTTTAATGACTTTATACTCAACTTCGTTTCCACGAAGCTCACGACGAAGAACTGTATCTTGCTCAACTGTCAAACCACGAGCGTCAACAACGACGATAGATGCAGCAGCTTTCATTTTTTCAGCTACTACGTCAACTAGTTCCGCTTTTTTAGCAATAATTGCTTCACTCATTAGTGTGTTCACCTCCGTTATTATTTTGCTTGGGGAATTTTTCCAAAAGAAAAACGCGCCCAAACCTAGACACGAAAGTACAATACGCTTCTTTTTACATGATACGTTTTGTCCTCGGTAGGATACTTATGAGTCGAGCTCCCCTACTGTCTTAGGCAGTTTTTTCAAACCGTATATAAGTATAGCATAGTCAAAAAAAGAATGCAAGATTTTTGCAAACTTTTTTTAAAATTTTTCGTGATTTTTCTTTTAAAGTTCTACTGTCAGGACTTGGCCTTGCTTAACAACCTGTTCTCCAGCGATATAAACATCATCTACATCACTGGATTTAACTGCATAAACCAGGTGAGAAAGCATATTTTCTTGGGGTTTGAGATGGATTTTCCCTTGTGGTTGAATGACCAGAAAATCTGCTTGCTTGCCAACTTCAAGACTCCCAATCTGTTCTTCCATTCTAAGAACCTTAGCTCCTTCGATTGTCAGAGCCTTGAGAGCTGTTTCGATAGGAAATTGGCTGGCATCTCCACTTTTCATCTTCTGAAGAAGGGCTGCAGTCCGTCCTTCCTCAAACATATCTAGATTGTTATTGGAAGCAACTGAGTCAGTCGCAATACCAACCGCTACTCCTGCTTTTTGGAATTGGATGATTGGAGCGATTCCTGATGCCAGTTTGAGGTTACTGATAGGATTATGCGCGATAGATACTTGAGACATTGCCAAACGTTCAATTTCTCGCTCGTTTAATTCGACCCCGTGAGCAAAGACAGATGGATGGTCTAAGTAACCCAGTTCTTCTAGAAAGGCGAGGGGGCGTTTGCCATATCGTTTCAGGATAATTCCTGATTCCTCCTTGGTCTCCGCAACATGGATATGGATTGGAATATTCAGTTCTTTCGCTATATCTAAGCTTTCTACCAGCAAGTCTCTACTACAGCTGTAAGGAGAATGTGGAGCTACCATAACCTTGAAATTTGGATTTTCATATCCTAAAATTTCCTTGATGATGGCTCGTGTTCTAGCAATAGTCTCAGTAGTTGTCTCTGCCTCTGAAGAAAAGAGGGTCGGTGAGAAATAACAACGCATCTTAGAATCTTTCACTGCCTGATAAATCCGCTCAATATCCACACCATTGGGATTATACATATCATTAAAGGCTGTTGTTCCTGACTGGAGCATCTCTGTCAGAGCTTCTTGACCGCCTTGGTAGTCATGTCGGGAGTAAACTCAGCTTCTGCTGGCCAGATATAGTCATTAAGCCATTCATGAAGATTGCTATCATCTCGAATCCCTCTCAAACCTGTCATTGCAGAGTGGGTATGGCAATTGACCAAACCAGGCATGATCCAGGCTCCCTGATAGTCTATAATCTGCTCAGCTTGATCTAAAATCTCTTGTTTCTCTTGACCGACATAGGTGATTTGAGAACTCTTAACGGCTAAGATTCCATCTAGATAGACATGGAAATCTTGATCACAAGTCACGATATTTACATGCTGATAGACTTTCATACTAGGTTCCTTTTCTAAAAGACAATTTATACTTCTCTTCAAACCACGTCAGCTTCACCTTGGAGTAGATATATGGTTACTGACTTCGTCAGTTCTATCCACAACCTCAAAACAGTGTTTTGAGCTGACTTCGTCAGTCTTATCTACAACCTCAAAGCAGTGCTTTGAACAACCTACAGCTAGCTTCCTAGTTTGCTCTTTGATTTTCATGGAGTATTACAATGAACAATTTTTCTAGCTATTGTAACAAAAAAGTCACCCTAAGGCAACTTCTTTTGTCTATAAGATTTCAAAGTAGAAAGGATTATTCAGAGCTAAAAGCCGCAGCTTTCTGCATTTGGTAATACTTGCCCTTCGAACCATTAGTTCTTGATGATTGCCATACTCAACAATATCTCCATCCACCAAGACTAGAATCAAATCCGCATCCTGAATGGTTGACAAGCGGTGGGCGATGATAAAGCTTGTGCGCCCCTTCATGAGTTTGGCAAAGGCATCCTGTACTAGAACTTCTGTCCGTGTATCGATGGAAGAAGTCGCCTCGTCTAAGATGAGAATCTTTGGAATAGCCAGAAAGACTCGCGCGATGGTCAAGAGCTGAGCCTGACCGACAGAGAGAGATTCTCCAGCATTTTCCAACTTGGTATCGTAACCCTGTGGCAACTGTTGGATGAAAAAATCGGCATTGGCTGCTTTGGCAGCAGCAATCACCTGCTCCCGACTGGCATCAGGATTTCCAAAGGCAATATTGTCATGAATGGTCCCTTGCTCAAGCCAGGTTTCTTGTAGCACCATGCCAAACTGTTGTCGTAAAGAAGCACGACTATAGTCATAAATGGAACGACCATCTAACAAGATATCTCCTGAGTTAATGGGATAAAAACGCATGAGAAGATTGATAAGGGTTGATTTTCCAGCACCTGTCGGACCAACAATAGCCACCTTGCTACCAGCTGGAATATCAATAGATAAATCCTTAATCAAAATCTTTTCAGGATTGTAGCCAAAAAGAAACCTGTTTAAAGGAAATAGCTCCCTTAACTTGGTCACTGGTCAAGACTTCCTTACCACTTTCAGCCACCTCAGAACTTTCTAAGACAACATAAACACGCTCTGCACAAGCGAGAGCACTTTGCAACTCAGCTAGCACGGAAGAAATATCGTTAAAGGGTTTGGTGTATTGCTGGACATAGTTCAAAAAGGTCACTAAACGTCCAATGGTCAAAGTAGAGCCTATCATGATACGATAAGCTCCCACTCCAGCTAGGAGAGCATAAATGAGCGCATTTACAAAGCGAGTCGAAGGATTAACCGTTGATGAATAAAAGATGGCTGACTGAGAATAACCTGCATAGTTGTCATTAGCCTCACGCAGCCTTTGGATAAACTCTTCCTGAGCATTGAAAGATTGAATAATAGTCTGCTGGCTCAACGATTCTTCAATCAACTGAGTCTGAATCCCCCTTGTCTCTGTTTGCTTTTGAAAGAGATGATAGGAGCGTTTGGCAATAAAGCGTAAAATCACCATGGATAGTGGTGTCAACAGCAAGACCAAAAGAGTCATGAGGAGATGAATTTGGAGCATGGCTAGAATACTCACCAAAATCATCAAGACGCCAATGAAAAATTGGTTAAATATCATGGTCAAGCCAGCTGCCAACTGTTCTATGTCCGTGGTCACCCGACTGACCATTTCTCCACTGCCTTGTCGATCCACAAAAGCAATCGGTAACCGATGGAGCTTATGGAGGATTCGCTCTCGCAAGTCTCTGGTATAAGAGAAGATTAGGCGATTATAGAGGAGAGGATTGACCCACTGCACAAGGGTATTTCCTATGACCACCAAGATCATTTGAATGAAAATCTGCCAAAAAACTGGTGAAGAGCCAGTCACTAGGACTTGGTCAATAACCTGCCCAATCAAGATAGGTAGGTAAATCGATAAACCAACCTGGGCAATAGTTCCTAGAAAGGCTAGGAAAAGGAGGAAGGGATGACTTGCTAAATCTTTAGCCAAACGTTTGAGCGTCTGATTTGCAGTTTGTCGTCTCATGCTAGTCCTCCTTTCCATGTTGAGATGCATTGATTTCGCGATAGACTTGACTGGACTTCATCAAGTCCTCGTGCTTGCCGATAGCTAGGAGCTCACCTTTTTCCAAGAGGAGAATCTGGTCTGCCATACGAAGTGTTGAGGTTCGTTGAGAAATCAAGATTAAGCTCGTGTCTGGCAAATTTTCTCGGATAGCTTTCAAGAGCTTGGACTCCGTAATGGTATCCAGTGCGGAGGTAGCATCATCTAGGATGAGAAAATGGGCTTGGCGCAAGACTGCTCGTGCGATAGACAGCCTTTGTTTTTGTCCACCTGAGAAATTTCGCCCTCCTGCCTCAACTAGGGCATCCAAGAGCCCTTCCTTTTCACTGACAAAATCCTTTGCTTGCGCAATTTTCAAGGCCTGCCAAAGTTCTTGGTCAGTTACTTCTCGATGTAAACCTAGAGTCAAGTTGGAACGTATGGTTCCTTTAAAGAGTTCGACTTTTTGGGGAACATAAGCAATCCAAGACCGCCACTGCTCTAAATTACGAGGACTACGTCCATCTCGATAAAGGTCAATGCTTCCCTTGTCTACTGGATAAAGACCAAGTAAGACTTGCACCAAACTTGATTTACCAGAACCCGTTCCCCCAATGATACCAAGGATTTGCCCTTGAGTCATATCAAAGGAAATATCTCTCAAAGAAGGCTGGGCCGCATCAGGGTAGGTAAAGGTTAATTCTTGAACTTGTAAAACTGATCACTGGTAGTTTGCTTTTGTTCTAATTCTGAATGGATGTCTTCTGGAGCCTCAGCAAAGACCTCCTCGATTCGCTTAGCTGAGATATAGGACTGATTGAGAGAATTTATCAGCATGGCTAGCTTGACCAATTCCACCAAAATCTGTAAGAGATAGTTGATAAGAGCGATCAGGGCACCTTGACTAAGTAAGCCTCCTTGAATTGAAATATATCCCTGCCAGATAATGACAAGGAGTGTTCCATTGACAATCAAATAGGTCAGAGGTGTTAATAAACTAGACCAGAAACCTGTTTTTTCTTGCAATCTAGCATAGACTTGGTTAAGGGTTTGAAAAATCTGTAACTCTCGTTTTTCTTGCCCAAAAGCACGAATAACTCGCATCCCTTGTAATTGCTGGCGTGTTTCCTGAACTAGCTGGTCCGTTTTCTTTCTCAGACTACTGTAGAGAGGGTTGACCAGTCGAGAGAGCCCTACGATGACAATGGTCAAAATGACAACCATAACCAAAAACCAGAAAGTCAGCTCAGATGAGATGCGATAAGCCATAAAAATGGCTCCAAAAACGATAATAGGCGCTCGCAAAAAGAGACGCAGGAATTGATTGATCCCAGTCTGAATTTGATAGGTATCTGAAGTCAAGCGAGTCACCAAGCTCGAAGTGGTCAGACGGTCTCTGCTGTCCTTTGGTAAAGCCAGAATATGACGATAAAGGTCATCTGTCAGTCCTTTGGCAAATCCAACCGCAGCCTTGGCTGAGTAAAACTGGGCTATCAGGCCACTACAACGCCAATCACTGCAAAGATAAAGAGTATGCCAATCTGCATCCAGAGATGTCCTTGATCTCCCTGAGGCAAGGATTGGTCAACAATCCCAGCAATCACCATTGGAACCAGAAGCTCAAACACAGCTTCTAACAGCTTGAACAAGGGGGCTAAAATCGATTCTTTGATGTAGGGTTTGAAGTAAGATAATAGGTGTTTCATAAATCCCTTCTATTCGTATTCTGGAAATGAAGAAAGTGGGAAGTGCCCACCCTCTCAATTTTATTTGTTTAAGTATGGCAATAGATAGCCATATCCTTCCTCTTCCATCTCATCCTTGGCCACAAAGCGTAAGGAAGCAGAATTGATACAGTAACGAAGTCCACCTAACTCCCGAGGTCCATCTGTGAAAACATGACCCAAGTGAGCATTACCTGACCGAGAACGAACTTCAATTCGCTCCATTCCATGGCTCATATCCTTGTAGTAGTGAATCAATTCCTTAGAAATTGGACGGCTAAAACTTGGCCAACCACAACCTGAGGCAAACTTATCCTTGGCAAAAAAGAGTGGCTCACCTGTTGTGATGTCTACATAAATTCCCTCTTCAAAGGTTTGGTCATAGGCATTGGTAAATGGAGCCTCTGTCGCAGCTTCTTGGGTAACACGATAGGATTCTTCGGTTAAGCTTTTCTTTAACACCTCTTGACTAGGCTTTTCATAGTTAGAGGCATCAATCAATGGCTTCTCAGCATCTGCCACATCGATATGACAATAACCAGAAGGATTCTTCTTAAGATAGTCTTGGTGGTAGTCCTCAGCCAGAATGTAATGACGTAGTTTCTCCACCTCTACTGCAATCTTTCGCCTAAGCATGCGCTCCTGCTCCTGAACCACTGTGTAGATAGCTGGCAAATCAGCTTCATCTTGGTAATAAATTCCGGTCCGATACTGACGTCCACGGTCATTCCCTTGTTGATTGACTGATAATGGATCAATAACACGGAAATAATAAAGTAAAATCTCTCTAAGTGACACTGCCTTCTCATCGTAAATCACTTGAACCGTTTCTGCATGGTCTGTTTCTTTGAGCAACTGGTAATTGGTCGTTTCGACTTGACCATTAGCGTAGCCAACACTGGTTGCTAGCACTCCAGAAATACGTGAAAAATACTCCTCTAAGCCCCAAAAACAACCTCCTGCTAGATAAATTCCTGCCATCTTTATTTCTCCTTTATCAAGTTTTTTGACTAGACTTATTTTCAAAAAAAGGATAGGAAGCCCTCTAGTCAAGAGTTTCCCCATCCTATCATCTATTCTTTATTTTGCTTCAACACGGACACCTTGGGTATCAACCTTCAAGTCATGAAGTTTTCCTTTGAAGGGTTGCTTTCCAATTCTGCCTTAATCGTTGGCATCTTGTCATGAGAAGCCAAGACCATAACTGTCGGCCCAGCACCAGAGAGGTAGGTTGCATAGGCACCATTTTCTTTGGCCACTTGCTTAATCGTCGCAAATTCTCTCACCAAGTCCTGACGATAGCGCTCGTGGAAGAGGTCTCCCTCAATTGCTTGCCCAGCAGTCACCATGTCTCCTGCCAACAAGGCCGCAACCGCCACATTGGCGATAGAACTAGCTGCAACAGCTTCCTTATAGGACAATTTCTTAGGCAAGACACCACGGCTGTCTCTAGTACGCAATTCATAGTTTGGAATGTAGGCTAGGAAATCACATTCTGGGAAGTCTGCTACAATTGCTGAAACTTGCCCATCAACAGAGCTTGCAATAACGAGATTACCATAAATGGCTGGAGCCACATTGTCAGGATGTCCTTCAATCTTGGTCGCCAACTGCAACTTTTCATGGTCAGATAAATTGAGCTTGCCTAGTTGGTTGGCTAGTTCAATCCCAGCAACGATTACCGAACTAGAAGAACCCAAACCACGCGCCAAGGGAACATCACTGGTCATTTTCAAACGTCTTGGTTGCAAGTCTGGTACAATTTGCAAAGCGATTTTGAGCAAGAGATTACGCTCATCATGTGGAATCCATTTGCCAATCTGGTGTTCAATCAACCACTCATCTCGTTCTTCACAGACCTCTATTTGAAGATACTTGGTTACAGCTACACCGACCGAGTCAAAACCTGGCCCGATATTGGCACTGGTTGCAGGTACAATAATCTTCATCTTATTCTCCTAGCACCTTGAAGGTATTCAAGAGGTCGAATTCTGAAACCATCTTCAATTCAGCTGAAACATTTTCAAGCTGGGCTTTATTAATCTTGTGTGTAATGATCACGACACGCGCCTTGTCACCTTCTTTGCCATCTTGAAGGATTTGCTTGAAGGAAATATCTTGAGCATTGAAGATTTCAGCCAACTTCAAGACCTGACCTTTTGAGTCTGGAGCCAAGATTGAGAAGTAGTAATTTGCTTTGACATCTTCTGGATTTGCCAAGACCAAGTCACGGCTGTATTCGTTGAAATCTTTTCCAATTGTTCCATCATTCAAGCGACGAACGATACGGACAATATCTGCTACAACACTTGTTGCAGTTGGTTTTTGACCAGCACCTGGTCCATAGTACATAGACTCACCAATACCAATAGATTCTACAAAGACAGCGTTCATTACCCCATTCACACTGGCAAGTGGGTGTGCTTTAGGAAGGAAGGTTGGAGTCACTTCTGCAGCAATACCTGAAGAAGTTTCCTCAATAGAACCAACCAATTTCACTACATAGCCAAGTTCTTGGGCTACAGCTACGTCTTCTGGTGTGATGTTACGAATTCCCTTGTGGGCTACGTCATCGAAGGCAACCTTCATGCCAAAGGCAAATTGGCTCAAAATAACCATCTTGTAGGCTGCATCAATCCCATCTACGTCATTTGTAGGGTCACTTTCTGCAAACCAAGACGTTGTGCTTCCGTAAGAGCATCATCGTAAGACCAGCCTTCTTCGACCATCTTGGTCATCATGAAGTTAGAAGTTCCGTTGACTACCCCAAGCACGCGCGTGATTTTATCAGAAGCCAAGGAATTTGCCAAGGTACGAAGAATTGGAATCCCACCAGCTACTGCTGCCTCGTAGTAAAGTGCTACCTTGTTAGCTTGAGCGATTTCTAACAATTCTGCACCATGGACAGCCAAAAGGTCCTTGTTAGCAGTAACAACGTGTTTCCCAGCTTCCAAGGTACGAGTGATAAAGGTCTTAGCAGGTTCGATACGTCCCATCAATTCCACTACGATGGTAATATCTTGGTCTGATAAAATATCATCCACATTGGTTACAAAGTTAAAGTCATTCCCTGCAGCAAGCAAGCGATTCTTTTCATCTTCATCCTTGACCAATACCTTGGCAACTTCAATCTCTGAATGTGCTGATTGATTGATTTTTTCTCCATTTTCCTTTAGGAGGAAAGGCACACCACTTGCAACGGTACCAAATCCTAGTAAAGCAATTTTAACTGTCATGTTTGTCTCCTCGAAATTTTCTAATATAGCCATTATAACAGAATTTTGTGAAAATTCCTATTATAGTAAATCACTATTTCAGTCTAAAAAGAAAAAACGAATCAAACGATTCGCTCTTCTTAAAATCTGGAAATAGCTTTCCAGAAAGGGTTATCCAATCTTTTGCAGATTAAGTACTGCATCGTGATTCATCAAGACTTGACCATACTCCTGCAAGACTGAGCGACTGATGTCACTATCGTCCGCAAACTCACGCATACGAGCCAAGAGCCAAGCTGGATATGGACTTGGATGATTTTCAATATCCACTAAAATGGTCAAATAATAGCGCTCATTCATCTTGTAAAGTTCAGAAGTTTCCATCTCAAAAGTCACTGTCTTGGCAAAAGCCACCAAATCAGCTAATTTTTCAAAAGAAAGGATGTAGTAGATGTAAGGCTCTTTCTTGCTCTCAGCTTCTTGTTCGGCCTGTTCCTGCTCTTCTTCCTTGGCTTCAACTTGCTCTAGAGATTGAATCGCTTCAATATCATCTTTAGTCTTTTCTGCGATACTTTTTTCCAAGGTTTTGATAAATTCATCTGGCGACATTTGAGCCAATTCTTCCATATCTGGTAAATCCGATAAGTCTTCAAAATCTAGATTTTGGTCAATCTTTGATTTGGTTACAAAGACATCTACCTTATCAGGTTTTGGAGTCACACGGAAGCTCAACATGCCTGTATCCAAAAAGCTATCAGGCATCTCTAACTCATCCAAGATAGCATAAAAGAACTCTTCTGTTTTTTCTTGAGGAACAAGAAAGTCAGCAATCTCCATGCCACGATCCATCAAATCCTCTAAAGACATCGTGATTTTCAAAGTTGTATCACTAATTTGTTTCATTTTCATTGCTAGTAACCTCATACTTTCAGTTCTATCTATTATACTAGATTTTTACGATTTTATCAAAAGAATGAAGCGAGAATGTGATATAATACTAGAGACCATTTTACAATACAAGAAAGAAAGTACAATGAAAAATATAAAAGTTAATGCACTGGCTAGCTTACTAGTCAATGTTCTCAATATCGTTTTTCCTCTGATAACCAATCCTTATCTGACGCGGATTCTCAGCAAATCCAATTACGGTTATTTCAATACCGCCAATACCTAGGCTAGCTTTGTCATTCCTTTAGCCGCCTTTGGAGTATACAACTACGGGATTCGAGCTATCAGTAAGGTCAAGGATGATAAAAATAAAATCAACTATGTTTTCTCTAAGTTATTCTATATCTCCATTATTACATCTGTTCTAACAACAAGTATCTATTTCCTATTTATTTATCTGGATAATAGTATTGAAAATTTGAAAGAACTCTACTATATACTTGGTGTCCAGGCTCTCTTCCAATTCCTTTATATCGAGTGGATGAATGAAGCTTATGAAAATTATGCATTCATCTTATACAAAACATTGGTTATTCGTATTGCCATGTTGGTCGCTATCTTCACCTTTGTAAAAACTCCAAATGATATCGTACCTTATGCAATCATTATGAGTGCAACGACGATTCTCAACTATCTACTCAGCTTTCTCTGGATTAAGCGAGAAGTTTCCTTTGTTAAGATTGGTCTTGTCGAATTAGTCAAGCATCTAAACCGCTCTTGACCATGTTGCTTCTATCAAGCAATATGCTCTACACATTGCTTGATAGAATGTTTATCACCAAAGGACCTGATGAAAACTATATTTCTTATTACACCATTGCTTCCAGCATCGTCATGTTGATTGCCAGTGTCCTGAGTGGAGCTATCAACGTCAGTATTCCACGTCTCGGCTACTATCTCGGTAAGAAAGACTACGAGTCCTATAAGAATCTTCTAAATCAAGGCGCTGCCCTCTTTTACTTCCTCATCATTCAAACCAGTATTGGGATTATGGTATTAGGGAACTACGCAACTGTCATCTACTCTTCTGAAAAATACCTTGAAGCTGGTATTGTGACTAGTGTCTTCGCTTTTCGGACTATCATTTGGGCCATTGAGTTAATCCTTGGTAAACAAATTATCTTCATCAACGACCACGAAAATCGTTTAACAGCCTTTTACTTTATTGGTGGCGGTGCCAATATCCTACTCAACAGTCTCTTGTATTTCAATAATATTTTTGCACCAGAGTATTACATTGCTACTACTATTATTGCAGAAACCGTAGTTGTTCTACTAGAAATTTACTTTATCAAGAAACATCATCTACTTGACTTAAAAGAAATCTTTACTACTTTAACACGCTATACTATTGTATCGCTCGGATTCATTCCCATCTATTTCACATTTAAATTCCTTTTCCAAATCAACTCTTATACAGTCAACCTCAATATGATCCTCATGGTTCTCTCAACTATTACAACTTGTGGAATCTACTATCTCTTGATACTTTTTATCACAAAAGATAAAACATTCCACTATGCACTCAATCTTGTACTTACTAATATAAAAATGTCTCTATAAAATTCGTAGTGGGTAAATCCCCTATAGATATTATGGAGCCTATTTTGTTGTAGAAAAAAAGTCCCATAAGATCTATAATGAAAAAGCGACAAAAAAACATCATTAGAAAAGAATCATATGGAACAATTACATTTTATCACAAAAACTACTCGATATTAAAGACCCTAATATCCAAATTATAGACATCATCAATAGGGATACCCACAAAGAAATCATCGCTAGACTGGATTATGAGGCCCCTTCTTGTCCTGATTGTGGAAGTCTAATGAAGAAATATGACTTTCAAAAAACCATCTAAGCTCCCTTACCTCGAAACAACTGGTATGCCTACTAGAATTCTCCTTAGAAAACGCCGTTTTAACTGCTATCAGTGCTCAAAAAAATGATGGTCGCTGAGACTTCTATCGTCAAGAAGAATCATCAAATCCCTCGTATCATCAACCAAAAGATTGCTCAGAAGCTGATTGAAAAAACTTCTATGACCGATATTGCTCATCAGCTGGCCATTTCAACTTCAACTGTCATTCGCAAGCTCAATGATTTCCACTTTAAGCATGATTTTTCGCGTCTTCCTGAGATTATGTCCTGGGACGTTGAAACAGTCCGGGAAGTGACTGTTTCAATCGGGAGATGGAGATGAGTTTTATTGCACAAGATTTTGATAATCTCAACATCATCACTGTTCTCAAGGGAAGAACACAAGCTATCATTCGAAATCACTTTCTTCGCTACTATAGAGCCGTTCGTTGTCAGGTGAAAATCATTACTATGGATATGTTTAGCCCTTACTATGACTTGGCTAAACAGCTGCTTCGCTTTAGAATTTCTAGACTCAGGCTAAAACAGTCCACTGGACTGTTTTACTCCAACATCTCAGCCGTGCTATGAGTCGTTTGCGTGTCCAAATCATGAATCAGTTTCATCAAAAATCCCATGAATACAAGGCCATCAAACGCTACTGGAAACTCATTCAACAGGATAGTCGTAAACTGAGTGATAAACGATTTTATCGCCCTACTTTTCGTATGCACTTAACGAATAAAGAGATTCTAGACAAGCTTTTAAGCTATTCAGAAGACTTGAAACACCACTACAATCTCTATCAACTCTTGCTTTTTCACTTTCAGAACAAGGAACCTGACAAATTCTTCGGACTTATTAAGGACAATCTAAAGCAGGTTCATCCTCTTTTTCAGACTGTCTTTAAAACCTTTCTAAAGGATAAAGAGAAGATTGTCAACGCCTTTCAACTACCCTATTCCAACGCCAAATTAGAAGCAACCAATAATCTTATCAAACTTATCAAACGCAATGCCTTTTGGTTTTTCGGAACTTTGAAAACTTCAAAAAACGGTTTTTTATTGCTCTGAACATCAAAAAAGAAAGGACGAATTTTGTCCTTTCTAGATATTAGCTTTTCTTCAACCCACTACAGTTGACAAAGAGCCAAACTAAAAGGACTTAGTCCTGTGCAATACAGAACTAAATCCTTTCAATAATTATTTTTCCAACTTTTTGGGGTAGTACACAACGTTCTCTCTTAAACTTAAATCGTAACAGAATCTTTATCCTTGAGCATATAGCGTTTTAAACGAGTTAAGCTAGCTAACCAGTACAATAGACCTCCAAAAATTGCAGTGAAGCCACTACCAGTTGTGAGCAGGAACATAGGACTCTGGATGTGCTTTGTTATAGGGTTGTAAACAAATAGTACTGCAACTAACAAAGAAATGATTACACAAGATAATCCTACCATATTAAAGCCATTTGTAAACTCATAGGCGTCATGTCCTTCAACGAAATAGGCTGAACGCAAATCGAGTTTTCGTTTTCTCAAGATAAAGTAGTCGACAACAATCATACCAATAATGGGGCCTTGAATATAGGCAGCCAGCGAGATGAAGGAACCGAAGTACTCTTCTACCCCTCCCCAGATGGTGAGTAGGCTCACGTAAACCATGGCAATCCAAACCATTAGTTTATAGCTTACTTTGGGCATCCCGCTTTTTACAATCATACAGTTCACATAAGATCCTGTACCTTGGGTTCCAATATTGGCAAAGGCTACTAGTAGTAGACTTAAGAGAGCAAAGGCTGGGGTACTTAGAGTTGATAGCATGGTTGTTGGATCACTTTCATAAACACCTGTTTTGACAAACATGGCTAGAGCCATAACTCCACCTGTCGCAGCAAAGAATGGAGCAACAACCCCATATGACAAAGCTGTAGCCCAATAGCCACTGCGTTCTGATTTTGCCAAACGTGGTAAGACAAAGGCTTGTGTAGACCAAGAAAAGGCTACGGCCACATTTCCTTCCCCTGACATCATAAAACGTTCAATCGGTGTCAAATTTTCTTGGATGGCAGGTTGGACATTCATAATATCCCTAATCGGAACCGCAACAAAACAGATTCCAACGATAATTAGCCCAACAAATAACAAGGCAACCACCAGAAAGCGATTAGTACCTTTAATCACCTCTGGGCCCCCAAGAGCAATCAGCGTTCCAAGGAGAACACAGAGGGTGCCTAGAATCGGTGCCCATACTCCCTTGTCTAAACCAAGCCCAAAATTATTTGCCAAATGAATCATGGAGCTGGCAAAAAGATTAGCGGTAACGGCGTACCAACCAAAATTCGCCAGACTAATCACGGTTGATAGAATGGCCACCCCTTTTTTACCTAGAACGGCTCTCAACCAAATCCATAAATCAATTCCATATTTAACTGCAAACAAGATTGGGAGACATTCAATAAAGACCCAGATAATGTTAAAACTAAAAATATTAATCAACATTTGATTAAAGGTCAAATATTGAGCCACATAGGCTCCTTGGGTATAACACCAGGTTGCGATGGCAAAACCACTTGTCGATAGGAAGAGATCCCAGAAAGAATACTGACGATCCTTGTTGGTCATAGGAACGATTCCCGTTATCGTCTCCTGTTGAATAAAGTCATTCATCTTGGACATTTTATTGAATATCTCCTGTCATAGCTAAAATAATCAGAATAAGGTTAATTAGAACTAAGCCAATGACTATAATAAAATCACTTTTTAGAAATGGCTGAGCAAACACATAGTTTGGAGATTCCATTTCTTCTAGCCTTCTTTTCGTTTCATTTGCTACTAATTCTTCAATTTCAGATGTCGGTTTCATCTCAATTCTCCTCCAAATACAAATCTAGTGCAATTTGCCCATACTGCTTGGTATAACGATACCAGACATAAAGAAATTCACCTACGGGTTTTCCAACGCTTTCTTGGAACAGGGCCCACAAAAACCAATAATATGAAGTCACTGATACATAGGCAAAATAGTGACGTTTGGTGTTCTTATCTGGCACTTCTTGTAAATAGATTTCAAGTACCTTTCAGCTTCTTCCACTGTATAATTTGAACACCCAATAAAGGTTCCTAAATCTCCTGCTGGATCTCCCATACCAGAATATTCCCAATCAATCAAGCTCATTTCGCCAGCTTCGTTCAACAAGAAATTTGGACTATAAGAATCTCCGTGGCAGAGAACCTTTTTCGTCTGCTCTTCTTGTAGAAACTTTTCGAGAACTGAGACATTCTTATCCAACTCTTCAAGTCCATCAAATTCAAAACGATTGCTGGCTTTTAATTTTTGTATAAAATCATCAATTCCCTCAAATTGGTTAAAGAAATGATTTGTTTTTTCTCCAGATTGGTGCAAACGTCTCAAGAGCTCCATTGCTTTTGCTACATCATCCCAATTGTCATAATCCAGTTGCTTGGCATTAGGGATAAATTCTGAAATTTTCCAGCCCTCATCCTTGTTCATGGCAACAAAGGTACGGTCAATCTTTAATTTTGCAGCAATTTCCATGGAAGCCGCTTCACTAGCACGATTGATATAATTCTCCGTTCCTCTACCTGGATGACGGTAAACATATTTCTTCCCTAGGCAGTCAAATGAAAACGAAGTGTTGGTTAAACCGTCTTTTAGGGGTTTAATATTGACAATATCTGAAGCTATACATCCTAATGTCTTACAGATGTTATCAATGATTTCCGAATTAGTATTCAGCAAATAGTGTTCATCAAACTGACGCAACTCATCTAGTGAATCAAACTCCTTAACAATGTCTGCTGAATAATGCCGAGCTTCCAAAGGAAGTTCTTTGACGTGACGACTATAATAATCTTCCCAGAGCTGTTCGCGATACGGCTCATGTTTAAATTCAGTTTCCAAAATATCTACGAATTTTTCACTAAATGCACGATCAAAATAAACGTGCCCCACCATAGCCCAAGTATTCGTCCCACCGATTTGAATATCAATAATCGTGTGATTGGAATCTTCCTTAGAGCAGTATTCGTCTGTGTCCCCTTCTGCAAATATAGTCGAATAATAACCTCTGTAAATGTATCGTTCAAACGGATTTTCTACAAAATAATTATCCGAAGAGCAGATATAAGTGTTGGAAAGTTGATCTCTGACTAGCATGAGAGAAGAACAGTTATTGTATTTGTAGTAATCATTATTCACAACGATTTTAACGCCAAACTTTTCTTCCAGATAGAACATTTTTTCTTGTAGATAACCTACAATAACGGTTATATCTTCTATTCCTGCTTCTTGCAGTTGTCTGATTTGCCTCTCTATCAAGCGTTCCCCCTTGACTTGAAGCAATCCTTTGGGAATTTCATAAGACAAAGGAGCAAAACGACTACTCATTCCAGCAGCCATTATAATAGCATTTTCTACTCGATAGGGTTCTAAAACGTTCTTGCCTAGTTCATTTAAGTGATGTTCCTCATCAATCCACTTCTCTTCTTTAAGTTTTCCAACCAATGCATTGACTGTTCCTAAAGATAAATCTAGCTGTTCAGCCAATTGTCTCTGCGTAAAGTTTTCGTCTTTGTGAATCAACAAAAAACGTAAAAGTTTAAATTGTTTCTGATAGCATATCCTTAACCTCTTTCGTTCAATATTTCTATCCATTCGATTATACAATGAACATTTGTTTTTGTCAAGTTAGATTCTATATTAAGAAAATAGGGAACTATAATATTTGCAGTGGGTAAATTCCCTATAGATATTATGAAGCCTATTTGTTGTAGAAAAAAAGTTCCGTAATATCTAGAATGAAAAATGACCAAACCATCATTAGAAAGAATCGTATGGAACAATTAAATTAACAGGGATACCCACAAGGAAATCATCGCTAAACTGGATAATGATGCTCTATCTCGTCCTAATTGCGCTAGCCAAATTAAGAAATATGAGTTTCAAAAAAATTGTCTAAAAATTCCTTACCTTGAAACAATTGGTATCCCCAATAGAACTCCTTCTTAGAAAAAGCTGTTTCAAGTGCTATCATTGCTCGAAAAATGACCCTCTCCAAAAACTTCTCTCATCAATAAAAAAATTGAGCAAAAAGTTGATTGAAAAAGACTTCTATGACTGATATTGCACATCAGCTGTCCATTTCAACTTCAACTGTCATTCGAAAACTCAATGACTTTCACTTTAATCATGATTTTTCTCGTCTTCCTGAGATTATGTCTTGGGACGAGTATGCCTTCACTAAGGGAAATATGAGTTTCATTGCGTAAGGTTTTGACAATCTCAATATCATCACTATTCTTGAAAGTGGAACACAAGCTATCATAAGTAATCATTTTCTGCGCTACGATAGAGCCGTTTGTTGTCAGGTGAAAATCATTACTATGGATATGTTTAGTCCTTACTATGACTTGGCTAAACTGCTTTTTTCCATGTACTAAAATCGTTCTAGATCGTTTTCATATTGTACAACATCTCAGCCGTGCTATGAGTCGTGTCCGTGTTCAAATCATGAACCAATTCGAGCGAAAATCCCATAAATACAAAGCTATGAAACGTTACTGGAAGCTTATACAACAGGATAGTCGTAAACTGAGCGATAAGCGATTTTATCGCCCTACTTTTCGTATGCATCTAACCAACAAAGAGATTCTAGATAAGCTTTTGAGCTATTCAGAAGACTTGAGACACCACTACAATGTCTATCAGCTCTTGCTTTTTCACTTTCAGAATAAGAAGCAAGACAAATTTTTCGGACTTATCGAGGACAATCTAAAGAAAGTTCATCCTCTTCGTCAAACTGTCTTTAAAATCTTTCTAAAGAACAAAGAGAAAATCGTCAATGCCCTTCAATTACCCTATTCCAACGCCAAATTAGAAGCGACCAATAATCTCATCAAGCTTATCAAACGAAATGCATTTGGTTTTCGGAACTTTGAAAACTTCAAAAAACGGATTTTTATCGCTCTCAACAATCGAGTAGGGGATAATCTCTAGCCCCTCTCACACCACCGTACGTGCCGTTCGGCATACGGCGGTTCAACTAACTTTTAACGCATGTCGTTCAAGGTAATAATCCAAACACGAAACCAGTCCACGTTTTTCAAGGACTGATTTTGATATAGCACGTTTAAGTACCGACTTCTGAGCTACTAATTGATAATGGTCGCCCCAGTCAGATACCTTATCTGCTATCCATTTAGGGACCCCTAACTTAAGCAATCCCCATAATCGTCTCGATTTCTTCTTCCATTGCTTCCAGATAATCACTCGTAGGCGAGTACGCAAGCGCTCATCTATGCTGGTGACTATACTTTTCATATTTCCCAATGAGAAATAGTTTATCCATCCTCGAATAGATAAATTCAGTTGCTCAATACGTCTTGTTAGGTCTATACTCCATTTCCTCTGTGTTAGTTTCTTCAATTTAAGCTTAAATCTCCGAACACTATCTTGATGTGGACGACTTTTCCAACCGTCTGATGATTTCCAGAACCCAAAACCTAGATATTTCAACTCTCTTGGTCTAGTAATCTTAGTCTTGGTCATGTTTACTTTCAAACCTAGCCGTTTCTCAATAAAACGACTGACTGAATACATCACACGCTTAGCGGCTGCCTCGCTTCCGACCGTAATCACACAATTATCTGCGTAGCGCACAAATCGAAGCCCCCTCTTTTCTAATTCCTTGTCCAATTCATTAAGCATGATATTGGATAAGAGAGGAGATAAATTTCCTCCCTGTGGCGTGCCAACTAGCGTTTTATGACGCTGACCGTTAATGATAACACCTGAATGAAGATACTTACGAATCAAGGATTCCGTATCTCCGTCTTCAATAATGTTATGTACTAAGGACATCAATCTATCTTGAGGAACTGTATCGAAAAATTTTTCTAGGTCTATATCCACTATCCATTCATAGCCGTCATTTAAGTACTCTAAGAGATTCATGATAGCTTTTTCACATGACCTATTTGGTCTGAATCCATAGCTCGTATCTGAGAAATGAGGTTCACAAATAGGGCTAATGACTTGAACAATAGCCTGTTGAATCATTCTATCCATAACTGTTGGAATTCCTAGTTGACGGATGCCTCCGTTTGGTTTGGGAATCTCAACTCTAAGAACTGGTTGAGGCTTATATTTTCTCTGTTTTATCAGTTCTTTAGTAAGGCGCCAGTTTTGTCTGAGATAATTATCCATCTCTTCGATAGTAATTCCATCAATCCCAGCTGAGCCCTTATTGGATTTTACTTGATTGTAGGATTCCAGCATATTTTCGCGTGATAATATCTTATCTAGCAATTTTGACATGTGCGTATTCCTTTCTTGTTTTGATGCCTGAGGGACATCTTATATTGGTGAACCTTCATCTAGCCAATACGTGACAGACTCCAGTTCTATCAGACCGTTCGTTTTACAGACACAAGTGAAGTAGGATTACTTCAATTAGTTGTTCACCCCTTCGCTCCACTTCCATTACAGAAGTTTCCTCACTACTATGGGCTCGGCTGACTTCTCATGATTCGTTGTTACTACGCTTTCAGCGCTCATGAGACCTCACGGGATAGGTCGTACATCTTTCCTCGTTTATACAAGATACGAGGACGTTAAAAGGTTACAGTGAAAATAGGAAATCTGACGCAGAGTCTTTAGACTCTAGGAAGATTTATCTTTTTCACACAAACCTTAGTCCGAATTCAATTACTCTCGTGATTTACGCATATAGATTACGACTACCTTTTTGTACTTTAGAGTTTTAAGCCCCCTTATCCACTATATACGCCTTACTATCACGTTCCTGTTCGTAGAGCCACGATTTCGCTATCCCTTCCTCTGATGATTCTTATTTCTAGCGTCAGACTTAAAACGGTCTATCCCCAGACCGTTTTAATCCGCTACCTCACGATAGTCAGGCTTGGGAATCGCTATTGGGTTCACCAGTAGCGGGTGCCCACGGAGGACTTACACCTCAGATGCACGACATGCCCGTCGTACTTAAAAAAGAAAGGACAAAATGTGTCCTTTCTCGATCTTAGCTTTTCTTAAACTCACTACAGTTTACAAAGAGTTGACATATGTACATAATCTAACTGATAATTTCAACTTCCTTATAACTACACAAGCGATGAAATACTTCGCTTAAACTACTTCGATATTGATTATAGACTACTTTTCGTCTATATAAGATGTGATACTTACAGCGCCACTTTGTGTACGATAAACTATGAGACTTTTGTACCATATTTTTTCACTTTTCGATTTACAGAAACAACTTTATTGTATCGCATTTGAAGTTTTTAGGCTATAACCTTCGACGCGCACCTAACGGAGCGAGAAGGATCAATAGTCACATAATTAAAACAAAGTACTCTTAGCTTTCTAAAAGAATAGTATAACTCCCTGACTTAGATTTTACATTAATAAAGTGGATGCGGATAATTTGGCAGCCATATTTAAAGGACATACAAGAAAACTAAATAATATTAAATTTCTTATCATTATGTTCTTCATGTATATCACACTTTCCTTTACCATCTCTACAGACCACAATTTGCAATATTTTCTGCTGATGTATAAAAAATTGGTCTTAGTAAACTAGAACTCCTTTTTGTGTCCAAGCTTGTATAAGAATATCAATGTCCTAATCTCCTCAATAGACACTCACAAGATTTGTTCTCTCATAAAACAGAATTACTTCTCCACCTTGCGAAAAGCTTTTATACTATGACTATACCACTCTTGCATTTCCTTTGATGGTGGTGTCATATAATCCCCATACATCTGGGTTAAAAAGACATCATAATTTTTAGGAATTGGTAACATTCTTCCCTCAAACTCTGTTAAGATTAACTCTTTGAAAGTATTTATTTGGAAAACACCCTTCATTCCCTCTTTATCAACTCCAACCATTCCCTCATATTTCGGCTGTTCTACAACACTATTCTTAACTAACTTATCTATTTTCTTATAGAAGTATCTCGGATTGACAAATCTGAGAGCGTACCAGCTACATAATCTAAGAAAATCTTTTAGTTTGCTGTCACCGTGAACTGCGCGTGATTTTTGATATAAGCCAGTTGACGAAGAGCCACATACTTATAGCTCTTGTCGACAATGCTCAAATCTGTAAAGCGATCAATTGGGAAGACATCGATAAAGAGACTGGTGTCATGGCGCTTGTACTTAACATGGTCTTCGATAACAGTAGAAGTGTCCAAAATCGATGCGAAATTATGGAAGTACCAAGAAGAGGTATCGTAGGAAAGAACCTTGTAGCGAGGGTGATTTTCTTCCTCAATAATCTTCAATAAGCGCTCATAATCTTCACGATAAAGGGAAATATCCATATCATCGTCCCAGGGAATCATACCTTTGTGGCGGATAGCTCCAAGCATGGTTCCATAACTTAGAAAATAAGGAATATCATGTTTCTTACAAGTCTCATCAATATAGTCTAGCAGGGCTAGTTGAATTTCTTTAATTTCTTCTTTTTCTAAATATTGCATCCTAATCCTCCAATTTATAAGCGTGAAATTCATGACTGTAGAAGCGTTTTTCTTCTGGTGGTAGGGTCATATAATCTCCATAAAATTGTGTCAAAATAGTATCAAATTTTTCAGGTGCTGGAAGGCTTAAATTCTCAAATGGGAGATTGATTGTTTTATCAAAGGTACCACTTGGGAAGACTTCCTTTTCCTTAGATTTAGAAGGGATAAAAGCCATATACTGCCCATTATCACGACTATATTTTTGAATTTCTTTCTCGATTTTATTTGCAAAATAACGAGGAGAAACAGGTCGAAGGAGCAACCAAAAGGCTGTTCGTATCCAATCTTTTAAAAGGCTATCTTTATAGACAATATTTTTATGTTTGCTGAAAGACAGAAGTTTGAAGCTTTCCAGCTTATAACAAATATCAATGACCTTAGGATCATCAAAGCGATCCATAGGGAAAATATCGATAAAGACACCAGAATCATAGGTTTTTGTATTTCGAGTATCGATTATTTTAGTCGTACTGTCGGTTATTTTGATAAAGTTGTTAAAGTAGTTTTTGTCTGTTTCTAAGGATAGGAGCTTATACTTGCTTTTCTCCTTTTGGAAAATGGTAATAAATCGTTGGTAGTCTTCTCGAGGCATGGATAAATCAATATCGTCGTCCCAAGGGATAAATCCTTGATGTCGAACCGCACCAATCAGAGTACCGTAGTTAATGATATAGTTGATATTGTGCTTTTTGCAGAGAGTATCAATATAATCCAAAATTTCTAATTCAATTTGTTTGGCATCTTCAATGCTAAGTTGTTTCATTCTAAACTCCTAAGATTTTTTGAATTTATTTTTTAAGGCTAGGACATGGTTTAAAAATTCATAGAAAATGCTATCTTTGGTGAAGACAAGTAGACCAATATAAGAGATGGCTGATAGCAAGACAATCAAACCAGTATTAAGCAAAAATGGCAAATTAATGACCATATCCACAGGATACAAGAAATTAATCAGGAAATAAATTCCTACAAAAGAAAGTGAAAAGAGCGAGTATCGAACAGTATAGCTAAAGATATGTCCCAAGTGAATAAGTTGTTTTCTATGGATGAAAATGATATAGAAAACAAGTAGAGAGGCCTCTGATAGCATGGTCGTCAGTAAGTAGTATTCAGGAGCCACGATATGGTTGAAAAAGAGGAGACTATTCAAGCCCAAATTGAGTAATCCCGCGAAGACTGTATAGACTGTGATACGTTTTTCATAGCCATTTGTAAAGAGAATTTGGGAACCAAGAATGGTATCCAGTGCCAGGATAATCGTCCGAAAAGCGAAGAGAGAGGTTAAGATACCGCCTCCGATATATTTTTCACTACCATAAAGTAGGATGGCATTTGGTCCTAAAACCATGAGTCCAAAACTCAGTGGAATGATAAAGAAGTTAAAGATTCGACTTCCTCTGTTAACAAGTGCGACATAGGCTTCCTTATCGCCTTTTCCTAGATAGTAACTGAGACGAGGCACACTCACTCCAATAGCTCCTGTTACAACCCCAGCTATAACGGTTACAATTCGCTGAGCCATGGTATAGTAACTAACGTTGACATCAATCCCTGTTTTAACGAGGAAGAGTCGATCCAAAAATGTGAAGAGCATATTGGCATTGGCGAAGACCAACATAGCAGTAAGAGGGAGAAAGAGGGGGTTAAAATCACTTATGTGAATCTTAACAAGCTTAATGTCTCTTTTAATCCAAAAATAACTAATCAGATAGTTAATCAGTGTCGATAAACTCATCACAAGTGTATAGACAACAATATCGTGTTCATTTTTGACAAACAGGAAAATAGATACCAGCATCAGGATACGGATGAAGGCAGTCTTGTAAAAGAGAAAACTGTAATTTTCCAGAGCTTCATTGACCCACTCGATTGAAAAAATCTGGGCAATGAGTTGAATCCCCATAACAAGGTAGACTTTTTTGATGATTGGATTATCAGTAAAGAAGAGAGGATAGGCAAGGATATAGACAGCGGTGGTCAAAATCGTACAAGCTATGCACAAATAAAAAAGATTAGAGAAGGTTCTATTCAGATCTTTTTTGTTATCCTTGACATTACTGATAGCTCGCAAACCGTAGTTATAGACTCCATATGTCGCAAAGGGCAAGAAAAATGACAAATAGTGTCAACTGAGTTGAAGTATCCATAGTCAGTTCGGTCCAAGAGACGCGCAACGTAGGTACCAGTTAAGATGGGAAAAATAATATTCAAGACACGAATTCCCATGTAAGATAGAGCATTTAACTTTATACTTTTCATTCAATTTACCTCGTTTTTCATTATATCATAAAGTTAGTTAAAATAACTCTTTTGTTTTCAACAACTAGTCTTTAATTATTTTAAAAAATTTTTAGGAACTCAAATCCTCAAAAATTTAAGATTAAAAACTAACTTTTTGAGGATTTCAAATAAAATTTATTGAACTTTAACCAAGGACAAATATATCGTTAAAAAAAGGCAAAAAAACTCCAATTGGGATTGAAAAATACAAAAAAATTATTAAGTCTTAATTATTTAGTTACAGTACGATAATTATAATAAGATTTAAAGTTTATGATTTATATCTTTCATAGAAGTCTTTTCAATTAACTTTTAAGTAATCTTTGAATTGAGAATCTAACGGATTTGTTGATATTCTTTACTAGAGGACTCTCCGTGACTACCATCTTCTAACAAGACAACAAAATAGACTCCATAATATCGGCTCTATAATATTTGTAGTGGGTAAATCCCCTATAGATATTATGGAGCCTATTTTGTTGTAGAAAAAAGTCCCATAAGATCTATAATGAAAAGCGACAAAAACATCATTAGAAAGAATCATATGGAACAATTACATTTTATCACAAAACTACTCGATATTAAAGACCCTAATATCCAAATTATAGACATCATCAATAGGGATACCCACAAAGAAATCATCGCTAGACTGGATTATGAGGCCCCTTCTTGTCCTGATTGTGGAAGTCTAATGAAGAAATATGACTTTCAAAAACCATCTAAGCTCCCTTACCTCGAAACAACTGGTATGCCTACTAGAATTCTCCTTAGAAAACGCCGTTTTAACTGCTAGCAGTGTTCAAAAATGATGGTCGCTGAGACTTCTATCGTCAAGAAGAATCATCAAATCCCTCGTATCATCAACCAAAAGATTGCTCAGAAGCTGATTGAAAAAACTTCTATGACCGATATTGCTCATCAGCTGGCCATTTCAACTTCAACTGTCATTCGCAAGCTCAATGATTTCCACTTTAAGCATGATTTTTCTCGTCTTCCTGAGATTATGTCCTGGGACGAGTATGCCTTCGCTAAGGGAAAGATGAGTTTTATTGCACAAGATTTTGATAATCTCAACATCATCACTGTTCTCGAGGGAAGAACACAAGCTATCATTCGAAATCACTTTCTTCGCTACGATAGAGCCGTTCGTTGTCAGGTGAAAATCATTACTATGGATATGTTTAGCCCTTACTATGACTTGGCTAAACAGCTGCTTCGCTTTAGAATTTCTAGACTCAGGCTAAAACAGTCCACTGGACTGTTTTACTCCAACATCTCAGCCGTGCTATGAGTCGTTTGCGTGTCCAAATCATGAATCAGTTTCATCAAAAATCCCATGAATACAAGGCCATCAAACGCTACTGGAAACTCATTCAACAGGATAGTCGTAAACTGAGTGATAAACGATTTTATCTCCCTACTTTTCGTATGCACTTAACGAATAAAGAGATTCTAGACAAGCTTTTAAGCTATTCAGAAGAGTTGAAACACCACTACAATCTCTATCAACTCTTGCTTTTTTTCACTTTCAGAACAAGGAACCTGACAAATTCTTCGGACTTATTAAGGACAATCTAAAGCAGGTTCATCCTCTTTTCAGACTGTCTTTAAAACCTTTCTAAAGGATAAAGAGAAGATTGTCAACGCCTTTCAACTACCCTATTCCAACGCCAAATTAGAAGCAACCAATAATCTTATCAAACTTATCAAACGCAATGCCTTTGGTTTTCGGAACTTTGAAAACTTCAAAAAAAGGATTTTTTTATCGCTCTGAACATCAAAAAAGAAAGGACGAAATTTGTCCTTTCTAGATATTAGCTTTTCTTCAACCCACTACACTTGACAAAGAGCCAGAATATCTATAGGGAGGGTACCCACTACAAATATTATGGAGCCTCAAAATCGACTCTTCGCCAACTTTAAAGACACGATGTATCAGGATGCTTATAATTTAAAGGTTGCTACACCGAGGATAGAACGATTTAAGTTTCGAAGAATTTGAAGACTTTGTTCAAATTTCTTATAACGAGTCACTCCGTATTCTTCAACAAGAAGGACTGTATCTCTTTCTAAAAGAGATGGTACATCTTGTAAATCTACAAAATGCATTCCTTTCAAAATCTCTTGATTTTGTTTTAATTTATCTAGAATAGCTTTATTTGAGCTAACAATAGTCAATTCTTGTCCAGCATTTTTATATGATAGAATATCTGCTAGATTAGCAATTGTTGTAATCTCTGTTACAAAATCAATTTGATACTGAGAAAAATCACCTGCTCTATTGATTGTTGGATTAAAGAGATAAATCAATACATTTCCCATCACAACCAAAATCACACAGACTACTCCAATAACAGCTAAACGAAGAATCAAATTCTTGACGTTTAATCCAAGCGCTGTCTCACCATTTGCATTCAATTCTTTAGAATTGATGGTTTCCAATTTTTCAATTTTTACATTTGCATAAGTGTGTTTAAATTTCTCAATCAATCCATCAATTTTTCGCTCCAACAAGTCATTAGCATCTTTACTTGGTGTCAAAATTTTCACACCAACCCCTGCATCGTCAATCATATAATAGACGGTCAATTTTTTCCACCAATAGTCGCTTGTAGAATTTTTCAAGGTTGACTCTGTCGTATCCAATTCACTGGCAATTTTTTTCAACTTACTCGGTTCTACATCATTGAAAAGATAAGCTCCATTCAAATTCCCATCAATCAATTTCCCATAGAAATCACTATAACCACCAATTTGATGATTCAAAATCGTTTTAGCTGAATCTTCTGGAGGGGTGATTTTATAGCTGATATAAGTTGAATAACTTGTTGTGTCTTTGACAGTATTTTTATTCTTAACTGCTTTAATTGTAAATGGTACAGCAATAAGAGCAAATAAAGCGATGAGAGCTAAAATATTTGCTTTTCGTTTTTTGTAAAGATTTGCAAACAAATCAGCTACTGAATAATGTTCAAACATGATTTTTTTCTCCTTTGTTGAGTAGATACTGGTTCTCTTTTGTAAGCATTTTCGCTACGAATATAATCACAAGAACAATTCCCCAGAATTGCATTGTAAATAAATTGAAGAAACTTTCTGAAAAGCTACTTCTTGGCATAAAGAATAGATTATTCAAGATGAGTAGAGACAAGGCAAATAGGATTGTTCTTGAACGATAGGCTACTTGCAGCATGGCTATGAATAACATACCTAGTAAGAGACTAAGTAGAAAGACTCCTATCATACCATAGTCGGTATACAACTCCATAATATAGCTACTTCCGATACCATGTCCTTTCAAGTATTCCTTGTTCAAGACAAGATAGGATAGATTATGGGCATAACTATTACTATCAATAGCCAGTTCCACACTATTGGTTGTATGCTCAAAGGCTTTTCCTCCGAAAATGGCCCCCAAACTCCCCCTTGCAAAATAATCAAGGACAGGACCAAAAGTAAAATTGCGTAAATCTCGGTAAGGGAGGCTACTGTTAAATAGAAAACCTCGAGCTAGAACACCAAAACTGGTCCCTTGTTTATAGATAAAGTCAAGCAGGATATCCCAGAAACCTGTATGGGAAACCTGGACATTATCCCGTACATAATTGAGCACTCCCATCGCTAACATGAGAATAGGAGAGCCGACAAAAATCGCTAACTTTTCTTTAAACCCAATCCATTTTCCCTTTTCAGTTTGCTCCCGCATAAAGTAATAAACAAAAGCAAATAAAATACTTAAAATAAAGGGATTGCGTGTCCCGATTGCCAAATGAATGGTATTAGCTGCAATAAAGGAGACAAGCACTGCTGTAGCCTGCCATTTCTTTGGTTTGGTTGCCAGATACATACACATTGCATAGACCGTAAAGGTAGACAAGATATAGGTAATATAAGGCAGTTTACTTTCAAAATTTGCATAGTAGGCATAGTAGGAAGTCTGCAAGCGATATAGGAGTCGTTCAAATAATCTAATGAAATAGAAAGGATAGGTTAGAAGAAAAACTCCTAGCGATACAAAGCGCAACCGCTTGATGTAAACCTCTTTTAGAGAATTTCCTATATTTGCTACTTTTATTTTCTTCCTAGTTATGAAGTAACGAGCCAGGATGCCTCCTATGGTCAAGCCCAGAATCGAAACCATGACAACTATAAAGGCAAAACGATAGGCTATTGGATGATAGGTATCCAAAGCACCATCCCTAAAATAATCAATGGTCGGTCTTGATACTAGAAAGATAAAAATAGTTAAAAAGAAAATAAAATGGATTAAGTAATACTTGATATCATTCCAACAAGCAATTAAGCTACTAACCAGTAAGAACAATAAAGTAGAAAGCAAGCTAACATTGTCATTATTAAACAGATACACAATTCCACTTACTAGCGTCAAGGCATAGCTAACTATGGTCAAACTAAATAATAATCGTTTTCCATCAATCACTTGCTCACCCCCGTTCTAATGTAATTTTTTAGATTTTTCAATATTTTTCAGTAATAAGAATCGGTATAAGGAAATATTTATAAATAGAGCCAAGGCACTAATTCTTCTCCCCTTACGGAAAATTGGATTCCTAGCAATAGCAAAGGCATGGCCTTTTAAAAAACGATGAATCTGAGAATAGGCTTCAAACTGTTTATACTGATCATCTAGCAACATCTTATCCAGAATAAAGAAATGGGCATAAGCCAATCTGAAAGAAAGCAACCTCTTTCAAGTCAGGATAGTTTTTCATAACTTCATTATAAAAATTTTTTTGATAGATATCAATATAGGCTAAATCCTTCTCTGCATAAGGTTTGGTCGTAATACTATCCCCCTATGGAAATAGTAATAATAGGGTTTGGTATTAACAACGTACTTCTTAGCCAACTTGATTAAATCAAAAATGATAATAAGCATCTTCATAAATCAATCCCTTTGGAAAGGATAGGGCAGTTGCAATCTCTTTCTTGATTAGCTTATTGCAAATCGTTCCAGGAATTTTTTTCACCTATGAGGTATTCCCTTAGAAATGTTTGAGAATCACAGACAAAATAGTCATCCTGATTAGCTGACTGTGGGCTCTCATCATTAGCATAGACGTTCATGACACCACAGCTCGAAACATCCGCATCTTCTTGAATTAATTGCTCATATAAGCTCTGAATCATTTCTGGATGGATATAATCATCTGAGTCAATAAAAATCAGATAATCTCCGTGAGCCTGCTTCATTCCATCATTTCGTGCTTGCGACAATCCTTCGTTCTTTTTATGAAGCACTGACACCCTATCATCTTGTTCAGCGATTGCATCACACAAGCGATCACTTTCATCTGTTGCACCATCATCAACAAGAATAATTTCCAGATTTTGATAGGTCTGCTCCTGAATGGAAGCTATCGATTTTTCTAGGTACTGCGCCACATTATAGACTGGCACAATAACACTAATTAATGCAGTTTCCATGCTACTCCTCTAATAGTTTTTCTACTTGTTCGATTTGTTTGGCAATTGTAAATTGCTGAATGAATTGGCTAGCCTCATTGACATCGAAGTTTGAGGCAGAAGTCATGTATTCAATAATTGCCTGAGCTGCCTCTTGATTGCTCTCAATGATTTGTCCAAATTGTCCTTCTTGAGATAACTCCTCAGCCCCTCCGACATCCGTAGAAACAAAAGGAAGTCCCAGACTCAAGGCCTCTACATACACTCCAGGAAAGCCTTCTTGTTTAGACATAGACAAGAGAACTTTCATCTGAGACAAATACTGGTATGGATTTTTTTGATAACCAATGAAATGTACATAGTCCTCAAGCCCATACTCTTTGACTCGTTTTTTCAGTTCCTCTTCCATATCACCAGCCCCTATGAAGTAGAGATGATAGTTTTTTCCCTCTTGGTGTAATAAGCGTATCACTTCCACCACACGGTCAGAACCCTTATTTTCCTCAATCCGTCCGATAGTACAGATACTTTGAGGCGCAATCTCGATATCGATCTTCTCTTGAGATGTTTCTAGAATACTCTGAAAATCATAACCATTGTAGACCGTCTGTAATTTGGAAGCATAATCTGGATAGACTTCCTTGATAGAATTACTGGTTTTTTTTGAAATTCCTACAATGGTATCCGCGGCATCCAACTGGCGTCTATGTGATTCTCTTTTGGAGCTATCCTTAAGAAATTCTTCGATACTTCCATGAATCCAAGAGATTTTCTTGACTTCTTTTCTTTTAGAAAACAAAAGTGGAGGATTCATAATGGTAAAGGAAACTTCAACATCATAGTCATCTTTCACCAGTAAGCGACGTGTCAATCTTGGAAAATAAATTCTCATTCTCCACAAAAGAGCTCGAATCCATCTGGCTTGGCGATAATCCTGAAGGGATTTTAAAATGCCTACATGCTTGGGAACAGATTCGTATCCCTTATCAAAATGTTCCATTTCAAGAATATCAATATCATACTTTTCTGGATCTAGATTTGAAACAATGGTAGATAGAATCTTCTCTGCTCCACCCCCGAGAGAAAAAGACCACATAAAAAATAAGATTTTTTTCTTAGCCACCATATTCTCCCTTGTATTCTGTATAAGACTTATCCATATCAGCGATGACAGCATCATGATGCGGTAGCTGTTTGTCTGCTGGTGGTGGTGTCATATAATCCCCAAAAGCAGTGCTGAGATAGGCATCGTAGCCAACTGGAATAGGCATCTCTGTTCCTTCAAATGGCAAGAAGAGATTGTCTTCAAAGGATGCGATTGGGTACTTGTTTCTCATGTAGCCAGGACCTGAGCATAATTCTGTGATGCCATCGCTCTCAGCTAGACCATACTTGGTCATTTCTTTTTCAGCTTTTTTCCAAATGCGATAACGGAGAGATTTTGGAGTCAAACCCAGTAAAATACGGCTTCCCCATTTCATAAGTGCGCCATGCTTTTCTGGAACAGTTTGCGCACAAAAGAGTGAATAAATCAAGGCCCAGCGAACCTGTTTCTTCCGCTCAGCTGAATTTTTCGGATAATAATCTAAAGGCAAAACGTCCAAAGCCAAACCATGTGGCAAATTCAAATCCTGCTGATAAGGCTTAATACAGGTGGTTTCCTTGTCACGAATGGTAATAAAAAGATTGCGATCGACAAAATTCTTGTTACTCTTTGACAAGAAATAACGTTCATCTGCATAACGAGGCCATAATTCTGCTAATTTCTCATAATCTTTACGAGGCATAAAAAAGTCTAGGTCGTCGTCCCAAGGAATAAAGCCCTTGTTTCTAAGTGCACCAATAGCACCTCCTCCACAGAGATAGCAGAGCAAATCATGTTCTTTACAAAAGGCCACAAAATATTCAGCCATCTCCAGACTACGAGCCTGAATCGCTTTTAAATCAGTCATATCTCTCCTCTTCTGTTCAATAACGAGTTATATTGTTTCATTATACCATAAAAACCCTTAAAAATCCATCATACACTACGAAAAATCAAAGTCCAAACCACTGTTTTACTGGTGATTCGAACCTTGATTTTTCCTGTATTATTTTATCTCATCCTCATCTGAGAAAGTTTAGTTTGATATTTATTTTGGTCTACTAAAGTGCCTGTCCTCCATAGACATCATAGGCATCGACCCAATCGCCTAGTTCCGGAACTGTTAATCTCTCTATACCATTTTGCGCTCCATTTAGGAAGGATAAGCCATTGGTCAGTAGGAAGCTATAAGGAACATTCGTAGAGGTCATACCAAAGACCTTACCAAGTGCTTCCGATCCAGTAAAGAGTTTGGTTGGATCCTTAAGTTGCTGCAGAACAGCTGTCAACACTTGCTGTTGTCTCTTGGTACGACCGTAATCACCTTCGTCATCATCACGGAAGCGAGCATAGTTGAGCAAGGTTGAACCGTTCATCTGCTGTTTCCCGACTTTAATAGTCTGGGTTGGAGACTCTGTTTCCGTAGCATGTAAATCATCTCCGACTGTAGCTTCTGTTAGTGGGCGCCCATTCAATGTTGAAAATTGGGCATCAATTGTCACACCATCAGGGAAGAGAGTGTCAATAGCGGTTGCGAAGGCCTGAAAGTCAACCAAGGCATAGTACTTAATGTCCAAGTCAAAATTATCTTTCAAGACTTGGCGAACCATTTCTGCCCCTTTTTGTCCCTCTTGTTCTCCTAACTCATAGGCCACATTTAACTTGTTATCGGACTGCTTTTTACCATTAATGACTTGGCTATAACCGTCTATATAAACCAAATTATCACGCATGAAGCTGACCAGCTTAATTTTCTTATCTGAGCCACCAACATTTAGTACCATAATCGAGTCCGTTCTCGTTTCAGCACTGTTTTGGCCAATTCGTCCATCCGTCCCCATAATCAAAATATTGACCCCATCCTTGGTATCTTGACCATTAAAGACTTCTACTTTAGCAGCCTTAGCATTGGCAGGTTTGTTTGGATCAGCATTTGAATAGCCTTTTAGGAACATAAAAATCATGCCAAAACCGACACAGGCTAGAAGAGCAAGCAATCCAGCAAAAATACGCCCCCACCGTAGCTTCCTTTTTTTAGCTTTTTCTTTGGAAGAGAATTGATCTTCTGGTATCTCTCAGAACGACTACGACTATTATAAGGAGGAATTGAAGCGTTAGTACTTGTCTTTCTATAATCCTCAGTCAATTCTTGACTTTCTGAGGTGGCGTCACTACTTGCCCTATTTAATTTGTCTTGCAAGTAAGCAAACTCTTTTTTCTCTCGCTCATTGAGGTAATGAATATTCTTAAAAAGATAATCATAACGCAACTGCTCATGATGGCTTAAAGGATTTTCTTTACTCATCTTCTCTCCTTTCCATGGTCTAATATTGGATAAATAGGATAGGCGCCCAATACTTTATATTGGATCCCAATGGCTTCTAATTCTTTTTGGGCAAAGTGGACCAGGTCCTTATCAGCATAGTCCACATCGATAATGAAAAAGTATTCTCCCAGTGCTGTCTTGAGTGGTCGACTTTCAATTTTTGTCAGGTCAATTCCCCGCCAAGCAAAAGTAGACAGAGCCTTATAAAGTGCGCCTGGAAGGTTGTCAGGTAAGGTCAAGGCCAAACTCATTTTTTCAGTTTGTGCTTGCAAGGGCATACTAGGCTTTTCAGCTCCCAGAACCCAGAAGCGTGTGAAATTGGCTTCCATTTCTTGAATATCCTCGGCAATCAGTTCTAAGCCATATTCTTCAGCAGAACTTCTTGGTGCAATAGCCGCAAAAGGCTGATTAGGATGTTCGGAAATAAAACGGGCCGCATAAGCTGTACTAGCTGTTACCTCGATTTGAGCCTCTGGATATTGTTCATCGATGAATTTCTTTCCTTGAGCCAAGGCCTGTGGATGTGAAAAAATCTTTTCAATCTTAGTGTGGCCTGGGACCACCATCAACTGCTGATGAATAGGCTGAACGATTTCTGCAACTGCTTGAATGCGAGCCTGATGAAAAAGGTAGTCCAAGGTTTCATGAACACTACCCTCAATAGAATTTTCAACTGGTACCACAGAATAGTCCACCAATTCTTGCTCATAGGCCTTGATGACATCTGTAATATTGGCAAAGGCCTGCAATTCCTCATGAGGAAAAGCTGTCTGCACAACGTGGTGTGAAAACGATCCCTTAGGACCTAGATAAGCAATTTTCATCTCAGTTCCTCTACAATTTCCTCTGGGCTTAGCTTGGTCACATCCAAAACCCGACTGGCCACTTCCTCATACCAAGCCTGTCTTTCTTGGAAAATAGCTGCAAGTTCTTCCTTGCTATTATTTAGAAAAAGCGGGCGCTGATTGTCCTTATCAGCTGCTATGCGTTGGTAGAGGGTTTCAAAATCGGCTTTCAGGTAGATATTATCAGAATTTGTCTTGAGCAAGTCACGATTTCGCTGAGAAATGACCACTCCTCCACCAGTTGACACAACTTGGTCCGTTTCTAGTAACTCAGCTAGGACTTCTGATTCTATCTGACGAAAGGCGCCTTCTCCCTTTTCAGCGAAATTCCGCAATAGACATACCTAAGCGCTCCTCAATCAGGGAATCCATATCAAGGTAATTAGGATCCAATCCTCTTGCAATAGTGGACTTGCCAGCTCCCATAAATCCGAGTAATACCTTAGCCATGAATCAAGCTCTCCAAATCATCAAAGAAGCTAGGGTAACTGGTATTAATGGCTTCTGCACGGTCAAGCTCCACTTCTCCATCTGCAACCAAGAGCGCTGCGATGGCTGTCATCATGCCGATACGGTGGTCTCCAAAAGTATTGACTCTAGCACCGTGAAGGGCTGATTTTCCTTTGATAATCATTCCATCTGCTGTAGGTGTGATATTCGCACCCATGCTATTTAAGGCGTCTGCCACAACCTGAATGCGGTCTGTTTCCTTGACCTTGAGTTCCTCAGCATCCTTTATAACTGTTACACCTTGAGCTTGGGTCGCAAGTAGGGCGATAACTGGCAATTCATCAATCAAACGTGGAATCAAGGCACCACCAATCTCTGTTCCTTTCAAGTCAGAAGATTCAACAGTCAAAGTAGCAGATTTAGCGACTGGGTCAATTTCAATTATTTCCAATTTTCCACCCATGGCGCGAATGACATCAATAATACCAGTACGCGTTTCGTTGATACCCACATTCTGCAGCACTAGACGAGAATTTGGAACAATCAAACCTGCGACTAGCCAAAAGGCTGCACTGGAAATATCTCCTGGAACAACCACCTTTTGTCCAGTCAATTTTTGTGGCCCTTGGACTGTGATTTTCTTGCCGTCCACACTTAAATGACCACCAAATTGTTGCAGCATATCTTCAGTATGATTACGGGTGCATTCTTTTTCGATAATAACTGACTGCCCCTTAGCCTGCAAGGCCGCAAACATCAAGGCGGACTTGACTTGGGCAGAGGCAATTGGCAATTCATACTGAATAGGTCTTAGGTTTTTCGTCCCTTTTAAGTGAAGAGGAGGCAGGTCTCGCTCAGTTTGCCCTGAAATACTAACACCCATTTGTTTCAGTGGAATCGTCACGCGGTCCATAGGACGTTTGGAAAGACTATCATCTCCAAACATTTCTACTTCAAAGTCTGCCCCAGCAAGGACACCTGAAATCAGGCGAATCGAGGTGCCAGAATTTCCCATATCCAAAGAATTTTGCGGAGCTTTTAAACCATCCATACCGACACCTTGAATGGTAATAACCCCATCTTTATCCTCAATCTCAACACCAAGATCGCGAAAAACCTGCATGGTCGAAAGGACATCTTCGCCCCTCAGAATATCATAAACCTTGGTCTCACCCTCAGCCAAACTTCCAAAGATAATGGAACGGTGGCTGATAGACTTGTCACCTGGGACTCGGATACTGCCATGTAAGTGGCTAATGTTTGTTTTTAGTTTCATACTGGACCTCATACTTGCAATACTTTTACCTATTTTATCATAAAAAGCCAGAAATTCCTTAAAATTTCTGACTTTATGATAGTTATTTTCTTATTTTAGCAATTCTGAAACTGGTTCGAAAACAATTTTTTCAATATCAGAAAGGTAAATGGCCAATTGTTGTTGCTTGGTAAAGAATTCTGACAAGAGGCTATTCCCTTGAATCTGCTTGCCAAAGCCTTCCATCTTCGCTTGGAAGGAAGCGTCTGGCATTTGACCTGTCTGTGCCAGTCTTTGAATTTCGTCTTGGAAGGCAACATATTCTGTAAAGATTTTACTTGCCTCAGCATCTGCTGCAATCGCATCTTTAGCTGCTTTTACAGCCTTGTATTCTGGTAATTCGCGAAGACCGCGACTGAGTTCGTTTGCACTATCGTAAATATTTGACATGTTCTTCTCCTTATTTGATGACGACTGTGTAGTCGGTATTTTCTGTTATGAGATGCTCGGCTCGTTCCAAGTCTTGAGCGTTTTTAAATGAAATTTGTAGGATCCCGTGAATATCTTCACGGTTTTCCTCGTTGATGTGGATGTTAACCAAGGAAGTTCCACGTAGTAGTTCCAAAATCCGCAGGATGACATCTTCTTCATCGGGAACGTCGACATAGAGGTCATAAGAGCTGTCCACACCGCCACGCTTATGGATTTCCATTGCCTGACGTTGTTCACGCGCTTGGTTGAAAAAGTTCCAAATCTGCTCTTCATCTCCCTTGCTGATAGCTTGTCCAACCTCATCCAAACGTTCCTTAAAATCCTCAATTCTCTCCAGAATAGTCTCTCGATTGGACAAGAGAATGGAGGTCCACATCCCTGGCTCGCTTTCCGCAATCCGAGTCATATCTCGAAAACCACCTGCCGCAAAGTGGCTTGCCATCTCATGTTTTTGAGCATAGACCGCGGTCTGTTCCATGAGACTAGAAGCCAGAATATGAGGAAATGGCTAATCTGAGAAGTCACCCGATCATGCTCCTTGGCATCAATCTCGATAAAGCGAGCATGAAGACCTGAAAGCAAGTCCTTCATTTCCTCAAGCGTATCAGGACTTGTCAGGCTCGAAGGCGTAAAGATATAATAGGCATTTTCAAAAAGATTGACATCTGCCGAAGCAGCCCCTGTCTTATGACTACCAGCCATGGGATGGGCCCCGACAAAGCGAACAGGCTTGCCAGCTAAATAGTTCTCCGCTGCATCCACAATGGCTGACTTGGTCGAACCAGCATCTGAAATAATCACTCCTTCTTTCAAGTCCAAGTTGGCCAATTCCTTAATGAAAGCAATGGTTTGTTTGATTGGCAAACTGAGAATGATGATATCTGCCAGAGGAGCAAAACTGGCAAAATCATCCGTTGCACGGTCAATCATACCTTCTTTCAAGGCAATATCTCTCGAAGCTTGACTACGATTATAACCTAAAATTTCATAATCTGGATGATCGCGTTTGATACCAAGTGCCATCGAGGCACCGATCAAACCAAGACCTGCGATATAGATTGTTTGCCATAGGAACTCCTTAATAGTTCTTTGTATAGTCTCGGTGTTTGGCCACTGCTTCTTTTAATTCCTCTAGATTGTCTGATGAGAATTTTTCAAGGATTTCTTGTGCCAGAACCGTTGCCACAACGGCTTCCATGACCACTCCTGCAGCTGGAAGAGCAGTCGGATCACTTCTCTCCACAGTTGCCTTGTAAGGTTCATGGGTTTCGATATCCACACTCATGAGTGGTTTGTAGAGAGTAGGAATGGGCTTCATAACGCCTCGAACAACGATGGGTTGCCCATTGGTCATACCACCTTCAAAGCCGCCCAGATTGTTGGTACGGCGAGTATAGCCGTCTTCTTTAGACCAGAGAATTTCATCCATGACTTGGCTGCCTTTACGATAACCAGCCTCAAATCCAAGACCAAATTCTACCCCTTTAAAGGCATTGATAGAAACAACTGCCTGAGCCAATCGCGCATCCAATTTTCTGTCCCATTGGACATAGGAACCAAGACCAACTGGGACTCCTCCAACGACTGTCTCCACAACCCCACCGATGGTATCACCGTCACGTTTGATTTGGTCAATATAATCCTTGATTTCCTGTTCCCGTTCTTGGTTGACAATAGAAACTTCAGACTGGGCAGCTCTTTCCTTAATCTCAGCAACTGTTAGATTTTCAGGAACATCGATTTCCTTGCCACCAAAGACAACGACATGGTTGGCAATCTCCATATCCAGTTCAGCCAAGAGGCGTTTGGCTACTGCCCCAACTGCCACCCGCATGGTGGTTTCACGGGCAGATGAGCGCTCCAAGGAATTTCTTAAATCATCAAAACGGTACTTGATACCCCCAACCAAATCCGCATGACCAGGACGTGGATGAGTGATTTTTCGTTTGCTTTTCAGGCGCTCTTCAATGGCCTCCGCAGACATGATATCCAGCCATTTTTGGTGGTCCTTGTTGATAACATCCATGGTAATAGGAGCCCCTGTCGTCTTCCCATGGCGAACGCCAGAAGTAAAGACAACCTGATCACTCTCAATTTTCATACGACCGCCACGACCGTAGCCACCCTGACGGCGTTTAAGGTCGCCATTGATATCCTCAGCTGTCAGGGAAGTCCAGCTGGAATTCCCTCAATGATAGCCGTCAAACGGGGTCCGTGTGATTCTCCTGCAGTTAAATATCTCATACACTCTCCTTATTTTACCAAATAGTCTTTCATCTCTTCCAGAGAAACTGGGTGGATGGTTGCTGAACCAAGCTCTGGTACCAAGACCAATTTCAAGGTATTTCCACGCGCCTTCTTATCATGAGTCAAAGCCTGATAAAGCTTATCAACATCCCAGTTTTCATAGTCAACAGGCAAACCAAACTTCTGACACATCTCGGTGATAGATTGGGTAATACCAGCTGGCATAAGGCCTTTTTCCTCAGCAACCTTGGAAATCTGCACCATTCCCATGGCCACAGCTTCACCATGCATAACCTTGCCATAACCGGCAGTTGCTTCAATGGCATGGCCAATAGTATGGCCAAAATTGAGGTAAAGGCGAACACCATTGTCCAACTCATCCTCAACTACCATCTTGCGCTTGACCTGACAAGAATGTTCAATCAAAATCTCTGCATATTCCAGAATGCTCTCTACAGAACCGTCCAACTCCGTCAAAAGATTCCAGAGTTCCACATCCTCAATCAAGCCATACTTGATAACTTCACCCATTCCTTCAATCAACTCTCTTTTTCCAAGCGTTTCAAGGACAAGCGGATCAATCAGAACCCCATCTGGTTGGGCAAAGCTCCCCACCATATTTTTAGCAAATGGAGTGTTAACGCCTGTCTTTCCACCGATAGAAGAATCAACCTGAGCTGTCAAGCTGGTCGGAATCTGAACAAAGTGAATGCCCCGCATATAGGTAGAGGCTACAAAACCAGCCAAGTCCCCAACGACACCACCACCAAGAGCTACGATTCCATCGCTACGAGTCAGACCCTGCTTAACTAGGAATTCATAGACTTTCTGAACAGTAGTAAGATTTTTTCGTTCTTCCCCTTCTAAAAAGTCAAAAACAGCTACCTGAAAACCAGCATCTTCTAGGCTGAGCTTGACTTTCTCTGCATAAAGATAAGCTACATGGTTGTCAGTTACTATAACCACTTTGTGGTTGCCAGAGTTCTCTCAACCACTGACCAGCCTGAGCCAGACAACCTTTTTCAATCTGAATATCATAAGGATGATGAGGAATATCGATTCTGATTTTCATAGGAGAATCTCCCTTTCTTTATTGGTATTTTTCTGTTAAGGACTGCCAAATCTCTTCTGTCGGCATTTCCTTGCCTGTCCACAGTTGAAAAGCTTCTGCAGCCTGATAGAGCAACATTCCCAGACCATTGACCGCTGGATTGCCCTGCCTCCTAGCCCATTTCAAAAATGGTGTTTCAAAGGGTTGGTAAATGATATCTGCTACTAAGAGAGTTTCTGGTAAGACTAAGTTTTCAGGAACTGGGGATGATTTACCATCCATGCCCACACTGGTAGCATTGACCAGTAAATCCGACTCGGCAATCCTTTCTTGCAGTTCAGAAACATATTCTAAAGCATACAAGTCCACTTTAAAGCCTGTCTGCTCCTGTAACTTGTCTAGGTAAGGTCTTGTTTTTTCAATAGAGACTGAACGAACAAAGACTGAAATCTGACTGACGCCGTCCAAAATAGCTTGTGCCAAAATGGACTTGGCCGCACCACCTGCACCAAGCAGGGTCATCTTCTTACCTGTAATTGTAAAAGAAGGCAAGCTCTTAAAAAATCCCTTGCCATCTGTATTATATCCAATTAAATTGCCATTATGATTGACAACCGTATTGACCGCACCAATCAAGTGCGCTTCGTCACTCAGCTCATCCAAATAAGGAATCACCTGCTCCTTATAGGGCATAGACAGGTTGATGCCAAACATCTGGTAGCGACGAATATTAGCCACTGTGACTTCCAAGTCATCCGCTTCAATCTCCCAAGCCACATAAGCACCGTTGGTAGCTGTCGCCTCAAAGGCGCTGTTGTGAATAAAGGGGGAAATCGAATGCTTAATTGGATTGGCAACAACGGCAGCTAAGCGTGTATAGCCATCAAGCTTCATCCAAAATCTCCCTGATTTTTTTCATGTTAGCTAGAGAAATCTGACCCGGGGCACTTGCCTCATCTAGACTAGCAAAAGACCAGCTCGAACCAGTCACATCTGCAGTGATACGAGAGACCTTACCCACCTTTCCCATAGAAATAGTTACATATTCCTGCTCAGGATTGAGAGTTTTAAAGCCTCGTGTATAGTTCATCAAGTCTAGCACATCCTGCTCCGTGTGAGCCATCACCGCAACCTTAACAAGTTTTGGATTTAGGCTCGTCAACTCTGACAAGATTTCCATCATGTTTTCAGGTGTTTCTTGGAAATTGTGGTAACTCAAAACGAGATTTGGGAAGTCCAGCATTTCCTCAAAAACATCCTTGTAGCTGTAGTACTCAAAATCAATATAGTCTGGTTGATAGAGTTGCGCCACTTCCTTGATTAGATGGATATATTCTTCTGAAGAAAGGTCGATTTCTCCCCCTTCAGAGCGAGTTCGCAGGGTGAAAACCAACTCACGACCTGCGAATTTTTCAAAAATAGCTGGAGCTACCTGCAAAATCGCTTCTTTAGGCAGATAGTCGGCACGCCATTCAATGATGTCGGCATCCAGGTACCTCGTGGCGTCCAAAGCCTGGGCCTCCTCTAAACTTCTTGGCATTACTGAAACGATTAATTTCATTTACTAACCTTCATACTAATCACCTTTAGGTAATTACTACTTTCATCTTTTTTATTATAGGCGAAATCTGCTGGAAGACCGTATTTGTTTAAAATCTTGTAACTTCTTCCTGCAAATCCTTTATCAATTTGTTCTGTAAATTTCTGACGAGATACATTGGCAGCATTGGTACTAGCAATGATAATCCCTCCAGGATTTAAAATCTCAAGACTCTGGGAAATCAACTTATGATAGTCCTTAGCCACAGAAAATGTTTGTTTTTTGTTCCGAGCAAAGCTAGGCGGATCTAGGACAATCACATCGTAGGTCAAGCCTTTTCGCTTGGCATATTTGAAATACTCAAAGACATCCATGACTATAAAGCGATGGTCGCCTGTGCTGATTCCATTTGCCTGAAAATGTGCTTGAGACAATTCTCGTGAACGTTTAGCTAGGTCAACCGAAGTAGTCTGGCTTGCTCCTCCCATGGCTGCAGCTACTGAAAATGCTGCTGTGTAGGAAAACATATTGAGCAAGGATTTGCCCATAGCTAAACCATCAACCAAGCTCCCACGAACTTCATGCTGGTCTAGGAAAATCCCTGTCATCAAGCCATCATTCATAAAGACTTGATACAAGACACCATTTTCTAGAACAGTGAAAAATTCAGGTACTTCTTGACCATAAACATGGGCAGATTCATAGTCCAAACCCTTAAAGCGGATCTTCTCATAGGTCCCTAAAACCTCAGGGAAAACCTGTCTAAAGGCTTCCGAGATAACCTTGCGAATCTGATAAACATAAGAGTTATACCAAGAAAAGACGGCATAGTCGCCATAAAGATCCACTGTCAGACCGCCAAAGCCATCTCCCTCTTGGTTGAAAAGACGAAAGGCAGTTGTCAATTCATTTTGATAGTAGGATTTTCTCTTTTCTTTAGCTTGTCTAAACAGCGTTTCAAAGAAAGCTTGATTGAAGGTCACCTTGTCTTTGCTAACAAACCAGCCCAAGCCCTTGTTTTGCTGAGAAAGGTAGGCAGTCCCAAGAAAGTTTCCATCTTGACTATGGACTTCTACTTCCTGATCCTTGAGATTAACATTCTCAAGATCGCTGGCTTCTAGTAAAACCAAACCTTTGGCAAGCTTTTTTTCAATCCGTTTACTGACTCTTATTCTATTCATAGCTACCATTATATCAAATTTTTAGACAATTCTCAAAAAAGAAACAACCCTTGCTTTTTTACTCTTCTTTTAAAAAATGGTATACTAATACTAATTAAAAATTAGGAAGTAATTGTGTGAGAATCAATTTTAACAAAATCCAAAAAGCTATCGGTACCAGACTGGGTTTTGTCCTAACCCTTTTAATCCTCTATTGGCTCAAAACCTTATTAGCCTATACCGTTGACTTTAACTTAGATATTCAAGTAGGAAAATTGCAAGGAAATTACCTTGCCTTTATCGCCTTTTTCAATCCCCTTCCCTTGGGACTACTCCTGCTGGCTCTAGCCCTCTACGCTCGATCAACCAAGATTTTTTATGGTCTGAGTATTGCTATTTACAGCCTTTTGTTTATTTGGCTCTATTCCAATGTCTTTTACTATCGAGAATTTAGCGACTTTATCACGGCTAATACCATGAAGGTGGTTAGCAAGGTATCTGTCGGTACTGCGGAACTAGAGTTACTGCGTCCTTGGGATTTCATCTATTTTATGGATTTCCCACTGCTGGCTTTCCTTTTCTTTAAAAAATTCATCCATTTGGATAGGAGACCTTTCAAATTCCGCTCCAGTGTTGCTATCACTGCACTCTCAGCCCTGCTCTTTTCTGCTAATCTTTCTTGGCTGAAATTGAGCGTCCCGACCTCCTATCCCGAGGATTTTCGAATTATTATGTTGTTCGTGCCCTCAGTTTGCCAGCTTTTCTAGGTTATAGTGTCAACCAATCCTATAGCGCCAACAAAGAACGGGCTAAGGCCTCTGAGACCGACCTTCAACCTATCACAGATTATATTCAAGAACATGCAGCTAAGCCCAATCCAGACTATTCTGGCTTAGCTAAAGGGAAAAATGTGATTTATCTCCACTTGGAGAGTTTCCAGCAGTTCCTGCTTGACTATAAACTCAACCTAGATGGAACTGAGCATGAAGTCACTCCCTTCCTCAATTCCCTCTACCATTCACAATCTACACTAGCCTTTTCCAATATCTTTAACCAAGTCAAGGCTGGTAAGACCTCAGATGCGGAAACCATGTTGGAGACCGGTTTGTTTGGGCTTGACCAAGGTTCTTTCATGGTCAATTACGGTGGCACCAATACCCAACAGGCAGCACCTTTTATCCTATCAAAAAACGGCTACCAATCAAGTGCTGTCTTTCACGGTAATATCGGGACCTTCTGGAATCGAAATACAACCTACAAACAATGGGGATACCAATACTTCTTTGATGCTTCCTATTTTACCAAGCAAGACAGTAGCAATTCTTTCCAATATGGTTTAAATGATAAAATCATGATGAAAGATTCTATCCAATATCTGGAGCATTTACAGCAGCCTTTTTATGCCAAGTATATCACGGTGTCCAATCACTATCCCTATGCTAGCAATCTGACGGGCGATGAGCTTGGTTTCCCCTTGGCCAAAACCAAAGATGAAACTATCAATGGCTACTTCCAAACAGCCAACTATCTGGATAGTGCCATCAAGGCCTTCTTTGACTATCTCAAAGAAAGTGGCCTCTATGAAAAATCCATCATCGTCATCTACGGAGACCATTATGGTATTTCCAATTCCCGCAATCCTGACCTGGCGCCATTGATTGGAAAAACTTCTGAGAACTGGTCGAATTACGATAATGCTATGTTGCAACGAGTGCCTTTTATGGTGGTCATGCCTGGTTATGAAAAGGGGCAAATCATCAATACCTACGGTGGACAAATCGATATCTTACCGACTCTTGAACACCTCCTTGGTATTGAGTCCAATTCCTTCCTTCAAGTTGGACAAGACCTTCTGTCTCCAGACCATCAAGAAATCGTTGCCTTTCGAACTGCCAATTCCTTCGTCACACCAAAATATACTAGCTATGACGGACGAACCTACTATACTGAGAGCGGTCTTGAAATCAGTAATCTTGATGAACAAGCTCAGACTGAACTAGAAATCGTTCGGCAGGCAGCCAGCCAACAGCTAAAAATCAGCGACCAGATTCAAACTGGTGATTTGATACGTTTCTACCAAGCAGATCATCTTGGAACAGTTGATACAGAAAGCATTTCTTACCTCAATTCCTTACCAATTCTGCAAAAAATTGAGCAGGAAAAAGGTAGTCAGTCAACTAGTCTCTTTAGTCAGCGACAAGGTAAAACCAGTACTGACCTTTTCAAGGCGCCAAGTTACCAAGAACTCCATCCCGAGTCTGCAGAAACCGAATCAAAATCACAATAAAAGATGCTCTTCCATCGTGGAGGAGCATTTCGTTTTATAAAATAAATTCAACGAAAATCAAAGAGCAAACTAAGAAACTAACCTCAGGTTAACTGTGAGATTGTAGCTAGAGAGGCTGTACCTGCAATATATGTCTGTCAAGTTTAGTGACGAATATAGTAGAAGAAATATGAGGATATAAATCAGCTTCAGTAGGTATCTGGAAAATTTGATTTTATATATAGAAGCCTTTTGTTACAAATTCAATATACTATCAATAAATAATATTATAGAAGCAACAATAATTATCATTTCACCTATTTGAATAATCCTATTTCGAACTCTAAATATATGTTCTATCAAAAAAACACTTGGATCACACACATTATAGGAATTAACGTTTTTTTGAAATTGAAAAAAATATCCAAATAAATAAACTATAAACAACAATAATAGAACTATATTATATTTCTTATTCAAAACATTCCTCCCTATATATTTTTGATTACCAATCTTAATCATTTACAACTACATTCTAACAAACTATAAAAGCGTTTGTCGAATTGAATTTATCAATCAAGCAACCAACTACCTCATCTTTTTTCTATTTCTGTCAATATGCGTGACAGGTAGTAATGATAGCCAAAAATAGCAAGACCAAGCAAGAGGATAAGAACTCCTACTCCCAAGCTGATGGCAAGGACAGGGGCGAGAGACTGAACCAAGAACAAACTTGCTATGACTAAAATCATTAAGATAACACTATAAATTAAGAGTAAAACTATTGCTACTATACGATTTGAACGATTCACCAAGTCCGTAATGCTACTCCAATTGGTTGACAGATTTTTCACGTCCTTAAGGTAATGGTGGCAAGAAAGGATGACACTGGCAAGGGTCCAGACTACAAGAAGGTAAATCATCGAAAGGATGGGCAAGCCTAAATATAGAGAAAGGCCAAGTAAAATCAGAACTGGTAAAAAAGACTGGACAGCAAATATAATCCAAAATTTCACTTTCACATAACGAGCAAAGTCAAAGGGTAAACTCTTAAGAAAATCAACATTTTCCCTCTCCAAGGACAAGGCAATTGAATGCAGGCTGGTGATATTGTTATTGACAAGAGCTATAAAGAGAGCTATAAAAAACAAGGGTAACCAGTATGGAGGATGAATGTCTGGAACTATCTGAGAATCTCGAATTTTGGAAATCAGACCGATCATCATGAGATAAGGAAGAAAGGCACTTGTAAAAAGTACTGTAATTACGCCAGTTCCCTGTCCCAAGAGGGTGAGGTGGTAGCGTAAAACCATACGGAAAAGCCCTTTTTATTAGTAGTTGAAATTCTCTCCTTATTGCGACGTTCTTTCTTGACCTTCTCCTCACTGTTAAGCAGAATCACGTCATAAAAATGAGGAAAAACCTTCTTTTTGGTCAGGTAAAGCAAGAAAACAGTTAAAGCTATCCAAGCGAGCAGACCCAGTATGGCTTCTGTCGAAAAAGGCTCCACTGCTATTTTGTAAAAGATATGAAGAGGATAAAGGAGAAATGGAATGTCTCTAACTTTGTCAACAATACTTCCAAAAGTCGACTGTAGAAAGAGGACAAATATTAAAGGTATGAGAACCCCTATCCCAATCATCACATTGGCAAAAATAGACTGATACTTTCTGAAGACCGTAGTCTGAGCCAAGAAATGTACTGCCACTACCATCACTAGAGTCACAGAGACAAATAATAAGGCCAAGGACAGCAGCATCAAAGGCAAGCCCAGCCAAAGAGAAGGAGCTAGCCTAATATAGAGGACTAGAAAATAAGCTAGGATTGGTACAATTCCAGCTAGAGCTGGCAAGAGAACAGACAGTCCTTTAGCAATTATAATCTCTGATTCTTTAAAGGCATAGGGCCTATACGATACCAAATCCTTACTCTCATAAAAGACATTGTAAAATGCAGTGAAAGAAGTTGAAAAGGCAAGCACCAGTAAAATAGCAACCATGCTACTAAAAAAACTTGGTATTTCCTCAAAAGGAAAACGAAAGGCTATATTTATAAACATGATGAGCATCAAGAGACTGGAAAAAATGTAAGAACTTAGGACTCTAGCGGAAACATTTACTTTTTTCCCAGGATTCTTAGCCTGCTTCTTTCGTAGGTTAGCCAGATTAGCTTCTTGAGATGAATAGAGGATATTGATATCAACTAATTTTTTAATGACCTTGAGACGCATCTGAAACCTCCTCTTTTCTACCGGCAAGGCTAAGGTAGATACTCTCCAAAGACTGGTCTGGATGGTCTTTTCTCAAGTCCTCTACCTTACCACAATAAATCAAATGCCCCTTTTTTAAAATGGCAATCCGATCACAGACTTGCTCTGCCACCTCTAGGACATGGGTTGAAAACAAGACTGTCTTGCCTTTTTGCGCATGCTCCTTCATCATTTGCTTCAAATCAAAGGCAGCCTGAGGATCCAAACCAGTCAAGGGTTCGTCCAAGACCCAAATATCAGGATCAGACAAGAGTGCCCCAATGACAAAGACTTTCTGACGCATTCCGTGAGAAAGGGTTTCAATAACCTGATAGCGGTTTTCAGCAAAATCAAAAACGTTCAATAACCTAGCTAGACTAGCTTCCAAATCAGAGCTAGTTAGATCATAGGATGAAGCAATCAATTCCCAAAATTCATTGGCCGTTAAACGCAAAAATAAATCAGGCGAGTCTGCTACGTAGCCAATCTTTCGTTTGATCTCTAAGCGATTTTCCGATAAATCCTGACCGTCTACCAAAATACGACCACTGCTGGGTGAAATAATACTGACTAAGGATTTTATGGTAGTCGATTTCCCAGCACCATTATGGCCAATCAAGCCCATAATCTCCCCATTTTCAATCTGCAAATTGAGATTGCTCAAAGCCTCTTTATCACCATACAACTTACTAACATTTTGAAATTCAATCATGGGATGACTCCTATCTTTATCTATATTACATACTATTATACTAGCACTTTGATACAAAAAAATCAACACTTTATTTAAGTAGTTAAAATAGATTTCTTCTATCTTACGCAAACGTTTGAGCTAACCAATACTTTATGATAGAATAAAGAACAAGATTGACAAGTAAGAGGAAACATCATGCAAAATCAAACACTCATGCAATACTTTGAATGGTATCTGCCCCACGACGGTCAGCACTGGACGCATCTATCTGAAGATGCTCAACACCTAGCCAATCTCGGTATCAGCCATGTCTGGATGCCACCAGCTTTTAAGGCGACCAATGAAAAAGATGTCGGCTATGGGGTCTATGACTTATTCGACCTAGGCGAGTTTAACCAAAAAGGAACTGTCCGCACCAAGTATGGTTTTAAAGAAGACTATCTTCAAGCCATTCAAGCCCTAAAAGCACAGGGAATCCAACCAATGGCCGATGTGGTGCTCAATCACAAGGCTGCGGCCGATCACATGGAAGCCTTTCAAGTTATTGAAGTAGATCCTGTAGACCGTACAGTTGAACTTGGAGAACCCTTCACCATCAATGGCTGGACTAGCTTTACCTTTGATGGTCGCCAAGATACCTACAATGACTTTCACTGGCACTGGTACCACTTCACAGGTACAGACTACGATGCCAAACGCCGCAAGTCTGGGATTTATCTGATTCAAGGAGACAACAAGGGCTGGGCCAACGAGGAATTGGTCGATAACGAAACGGAAACTACGACTACCTCATGTATGCCGACCTAGACTTTAAACATCCTGAAGTCATCCAAAATATCTATGACTGGGCTGACTGGTTCATGGCAACGACTGGTGTAGCTGGTTTCCGCTTGGATGCCGTTAAGCACATCGACTCTTTCTTCATGCGCAATTTCATCCGAGATATGAAGGAAAAATACGGTGAGGATTTCTACGTTTTTGGTGAATTTTGGAATCCAGATAAGGAAGCCAATCTGGACTATCTTGAAAAAACGGAAGAACGCTTTGACCTTGTTGATGTTCGTCTCCACCAGAATCTCTTTGAAGCCAGTCAAGCTGGCGCAAACTATGACCTTCGTGGCATTTTCACAGATAGCTTGGTTGAACTCAAGCCTGACAAGGCTGTAACTTTTGTCGACAACCACGATACCCAACGTGGTCAGGCTCTTGAGTCTACTGTTGAAGAATGGTTCAAACCAGCAGCCTATGCTCTCATTCTATTACGCCAAGACGGCCTTCCATGTGTCTTTTACGGAGACTACTATGGAATTTCAGGAAATATGCCCAAGAAGATTTCAAAGAAGTCCTTGACCATCTCCTAGCTATCCGAAAAGATTTGGCTTATGGAGAACAAACAGACTACTTTGATGACCCTAACTGTATCGGTTGGGTACGTTCAGGTGCTGAACATCAATCCCCAATCGCAGTCTTGATTTCAAACGACCAAGAAAACAGCAAATCAATGTTTGTCGGCCAAGAATGGGCTAATCAAACCTTTGTAGATTTACTTGGAAATCACCAAGGTCAAGTTACAATCGATGAGGAAGGTTATGGACAATTCCCAGTCTCAGCTGCTTCGGTAAGTGTCTGGGTAGCCAATACAATCTAATACTCTTCGAAAATCTCTTCAAACCACGTCAACGTCGCCTTGCCGTAGGTATAGGTAACTGACTTCGTCAGTCTTATCTACAACCTCAAAACTGTGTTTTGAGCAGCCTGCGGCTAGTTTCCTAGTTTGCTCTTTGATTTTCATTGAGTATAATAACCAATGATAACCAAGCCAGGTCCAAGCGGATTTGGCTTTTTCGTAGTCACAAAAAGACCTACCCAAATGGATAGATCTTTATTATCTTACAATTTACCTGCTACCGCATCCAACAATTCTTGGATCTTAGCTTGGTTGCTTCCTCCTGCCATGGCCATGTCTGGTTTACCACCACCACGTCCATCGACGATTGGAGCCAATTCTTTAACAAGGTTTCCTGCATGAAGGTCTTTTGTCTTGCTTGCTACAAGGACATTGACCTTGTCACCAATAGCAGCAACAAGGACAAGAAGAGCAGAGTAGTCTTTTTGTTTCCAGTTATCTGCAAAGGTACGAAGGGCGCCAGCATCTGATACAGATACTTGACTAGCTATATAACGGTAACCGTTGACTTCCTTAACGTCCTTGAATATATCGCCTGCGGCAGCTGCTGCGGCTTTTTCTTTCAACTCAGCATTTTCTTTTTGAAGTTGACGAAGTTGTTCATGAAGTCCTTCTACCTTGTGAGGTACTTCCTTGACTTGAGGTGCTTTCAAGGTTGCTGCGACAGCTTTAAGAGCGTCTTCTTGTTCACGGTAAGCTTCAAAGGCTTCCTTACCAGTCACTGCCAAGATACGGCGAGTTCCTGAACCGATCCCTTCTTCTTTGACAATCTTGAAGAGACCAATCTCAGAAGTGTTGCCAACGTGGGTACCACCACAAAGCTCGATAGAATAGTCGCCGATAGTCACGACACGGACTTCCTTGCCGTATTTCTCACCAAAGAGGGCCATAGCTCCCATTTCTTTGGCAGTGTCAATATCCGTTTCAACTGTCTTCACTTCAAGAGCTTCCCAGATTTTCTCGTTCACTTGCTGCTCAATCGCACGCAATTCTTCTGCAGTTACTGCTTGGAAGTGGGTAAAGTCAAAGCGAAGGAATTCCACTTCGTTAAGAGATCCTGCTTGTGTCGCATGGTTTCCAAGGATGTTGTGAAGGGCAGCGTGAAGCAAGTGAGTCGCAGTGTGGTTTTTCATGACACGGTGACGACGATTAGTATCGATTGCCAAGGTATATTCTTGGTTCAAGGCAAGTGGTGCAAGAACTTCAACCGTGTGAAGGGCTTGTCCGTTTGGTGCTTTTTGAACATTTGTCACAGTAGCCACAACCTTACCTGACTCATCCAAGATTTGACCGTGGTCAGCAACCTGTCCACCCATTTCAGCGTAAAATGGCGTTTCCGCAAAGATAAGTGAGGCAGTTCCTTCTGACACAGCTTCCACTTCTGCATTGTCAGCCACGATAGCTACCAATTTAGAAGACAATTGGCTAGCATTGTAGTTGAAGACACTTTCTACAGTGATGTTTTGAAGGGTTTCATTTTGCATACCCATTGAGCCACCCTTGACAGCTGAGGCACGCGCACGTTCTTGCTGTTCTTTCATGGCTGCTTCAAAACCTTCACGGTCCACAGTCATACCAGCTTCTTCAGCGATTTCTTCAGTCAATTCAACTGGGAATCCATAAGTGTCATAAAGTTTGAAGACATCTGAACCAGCAATAACAGATTGACCTTTTTCTTTCAAGTCTGCTACGATGCCTTGGGCAAAGTGTTGACCTGAGTGAAGGGTACGCGCAAATGACTCTTCCTCACTCTTAACGATTTTTTCAATAAAGTCACGTTTTTCAAGCACTTCTGGGTAGTAGCTTTCCATGATTTTCCCAACAGTTGGAACTAGTTTGTAAAGGAAAGGTTCGTTGATACCCAATTTTTGACCATGCATCGAAGCACGACGGAGAAGACGACGAAGGACATAACCACGACCTTCATTTCCTGGAAGGGCACCATCACCGATGGCAAATGAAAGAGAACGGATATGGTCAGCGATGACCTTGAAGCTCATGTTGTCGCCATCTTGGTCGTAGACCTTACCAGACAATTTCTCCACTTCACGAATGATTGGCATGAAGAGGTCCGTTTCAAAGTTTGTCTTAGCCCCTTGGATAACCGCAACCAAACGCTCCAAACCAGCGCCCGTATCAATGTTCTTGTGTGGCAATTCCTTGTATTCGCTACGAGGAACAGCAGGGTCTGCATTAAATTGTGACAAACGATGTTCCAGATTTCGATATAGCGGTCGTTTTCAATATCTTCTGCAAGAAGACGAATACCGATATTTTCTGGATCAAAAGCTTCTCCACGGTCAAAGAAGATTTCTGTATCAGGTCCAGAAGGTCCAGCACCGATTTCCCAGAAGTTGTCCTCGATTGGAATCAAATGACTTGGGTCCACTCCCACTTCAATCCAACGGTTGTATGAATCTTTATCATCTGGATAGTAGGTCATGTAAAGTTTCTCAGCTGGGAAGTCAAACCATTCTGGGCTTGTCAAAAGCTCATAAGCCCAAGTAATCGCTTCGTCACGGAAGTAATCCCCGATAGAGAAGTTCCCCAACATTTCAAACATGGTATGGTGACGAGCAGTCTTCCCTACGTTTTCAATATCGTTGGTACGGATAGCCTTTTGGGCATTGGTAATACGTGGATTTTCAGGGATAATGGTTCCGTCAAAGTATTTCTTAAGCGTTGCTACCCCAGAGTTGATCCACAAAAGAGTTGGGTCATTTACAGGAACCAAACTCACTGATGGTTCTACAGCGTGACCTTTGGTCGCCCAGAAGTCAAGCCACATTTGGCGTACTTGTGCACTAGATAGTTGTTTCATATTGTCTCCTTATTTACTTGTTTAATGTGATTGGCTTTCCAGCATTTCCACATAGTCAATCGCGACACAGAGGGAAATGACTAGGTCTGCATAAGCGTCCTCAAGGACCGTTACGGTATAGGTAGAGGTCAGATGGAAAAGTTCCTTCTTAATTTCCGCAATCAGCTGATCGCGATCATCCAGCAATTTGAAATTCAAATCCCAGATATTGCCCTCGATACGAAGACCTAGATTATCAAACTCATACTTATCTCGCCAGAAGGTCAACTTCTTACGAATGACAAAACTCGAGCCATCCCGAAGCTGAATCTCAAAACGAGGAAGCAAGGTCAAGATTTCTTTACTGATCTGACTGACCTGTTCACCATAGGCGTCATAGATGGTAAAAGTCTTAGGAATTTGGAAAAAAGATCCCTCCACCTGATAGGCGATTTCTCCCCTGTCATCCTTGATAGCGAAGCGTTCGCCTCCAAGACGAAACTTTTGTTTGACAAGAAATGTTTTCATCAACACCTCCAAAAAATCAAAAGACAAGCTCATATCACGAAGGGCGAAAAACCGCGGTACCACCTTCATTCAATGAACTTGTCATTCTCTTATTCTTATGCAATTGTATGATTGAGTAGCATGACTTCCTAGCTTAGATGGCTCGCAGCACCGCCATTTCTCTGGACTAAGACAACTGAAAATCAATTCTCAACCTCCTTATTATAACGTTTTTTGGGTTCCGCGTCAACTGGAAATGATTCTAACCAATAGTAGTGAGTTAGGAGAGAAGATATTTTGAAAATTTAACTACTAGTTTTGAAATGTAAGTAGTAATATTTAATTCTAATACTTTTCCCCTATTCTCATATATTGCCACTCAGAATAACCAACCTCAAGGATTTCTGGGACTTTTGTGAGTCCGTTATACACTACAATAAAATGCCCTTTATCATTCCAAAACTTGCCTAAAATTTCTGCATCTTCTTCTTTTGCTTTTAACTTGCTTTCTTGCAGACCTAAGCTTTCTGTTTGTACTGTTTTAATCTCTTCCTTGCTTCCTTGAGTTCCTAAAATATATCCCCCAAAGTTTACCCAAAATAAGATAAAAAGCATAAATACGATTGTAGCATATTTCAAGAATTTCAACTCTTTCATTTTTCTATTATTCCTTTTAGTTTAATCAGTCTAAAATATTTTGTGTTCTCTAAATATTAAATAGTCTTCTAAATAGTGTCTTTCTTTATCTAAATCTAATTTCAAAGCCAATTTTTTCAATCACTTTTTGGATCTCATCTAGCGATACTAGAAACCATTCTTTAGGGACAAAGCTCTCTCCATTTGGTGCTATTAATTCCACATCTAACTGCTTGTCTGCAAAATAATGATGAAGAGTATTTTCTAATTTTCGAGCGCTGAAATTCTGAATCTCAAAACTAGCTACTAAACGGACAGGAGCATAAAGATAGGTTCCTTCTTTTTCTGCATTTGCTAACCGTTTTTCAATTTGATCCTGTGTAAAACCGATTTTATAGAGATTACTGATATTGGCAATTTGAGGATTGCTACTCAAGGATTTCACCACATAGATATATCCAGTTGTAATTCGTTCGCTTGGACTGATACCAGTCATCACATCTTCTATCAATTCTGTTACCATTCGTCCATGGCGCGTTCTATCGTGCAGATTAGATACAAAGGAGCGGAGTAAGGCCTTCTTATTTTCTGTACCATTTTCATACACGAGATGAAGTTCAGCATTAGTATAGCCATTCTTGTCAGTGAAGTCTTCTCCTTTAGAAACAACATAAACCATTACTCCATTATCCACATAGAACATACCTGGTTTAATTTCTTTTTCTTTTATCACATCAGACTTTCTGACTTGACGACGACCTTCACTAATTTCATCATGAACACGAGTAAATAATCCCTGATAATCTTCAAAATTTCCCATCCGTTTACGTGTTCGTGTTTTATCACGCGCTTGAATCGTTCGTTTATAACGTGAGACATCAAATAAAGATTTTTCAGCACTATTTACTGACTCAAACAATTCATCTGATAAAATATCTGTTAAACTAGCAGGACTTGAAATAGGAGTCTCGGACTCAACAATATCTATTTTTAGTAGCCCAAATTCATCATAAGGTTCTAACTTTCGGATGCTATCAGGAGATTTTCTAATACCATTTAATCGAGAAAATAAACTGCGTTCTTTAATATTTCTAGACTTTTGTGGCTCTTGTCCATTATTTACTCTCACCCAATCTATAATTTCTAAAAATTTCTCTACTTCATGATCTGTAACTATTTTTTTCTTAGGTTTTAAAGGAGCTATTAAATGTTCAAAATCAGAATCATTAAAAATGTCAGTTAAATTTTTGAAATCAATCATTACCATTCTCCATCTTCAACTTCATCTGAGACAATTGTAACAAAGCATAAGCCAGTCTCTGTTCGTACGTATCGTTACTTAATTTATCTGGATGACGACCATTTTCATTTAAAAACTGCTTAATTTGAGGATAAAGAATTAACAGTTCTTCTTCCGAAAACTCCATCTTCTGACCATCCATATAATCTTGTATTAGACGCAAAGTCGGAGCATCAATTTCACGTGATATAACTTCGTAAGCTCTCTGGAAAGGATTGATCTGATCAATCAAATCAATAGACAACTCATCAATATTCACAAATTTATCTGCCATTTAGGAAATCTGTTTGCCCTACTCCCTCTTTCCGTTCAGCTGATTGAACGACCGATTGACTAATAAACTGTTGACGAACTTCTTCAACTTCAGCCCCACTTAAGTCAGGATAGATTTGTTTAATGATGGCTGGAATCATCTGCTTATTAATGACTTCTGCATCCGTTCCTGAAGCAATCGCAGTTTGGATACGCGATTCTTGTAAGATACTAGCACGTAAGTCATTCATGTCATTTTCTATGATATCTTTTGTTCTTTGAGTAGTCGGCTCTTTTAAGCCTTTCACAAACATTTCGGCACCAGAAGATTTCTGGTCATCTCGGTCTTTGCGTTTGAACTTGAAATTTGGTGCTAAAACAGACTCCATCAATAGACTAGCTGTAATAGCCTTCATAACATTATTCACAGCAAAGAAAACTTCATCATCTTGAGCATCTGGTTGGGAAATAAGATTGGTAAATTGAGCATGCGATTTATTGGAACTATCTCGTGTTACTCGACCTATAATCTGAACAATTTCTGTTAGCGACTGACGATAGCCAATCGTTAAAGCATACTCAGCATAAGGCCAGTCAAAACCTTCTTTAGCCATACCAAGTGCGATAATGATATCGAGATCATCTAAACTGGTCATCTTGTTTAGATAATCCTGTACTTTTTCACGCCCTTCTTCTGTGACAAGGTCAGCAACCTTCAATACACGACCTGTTTCCTCAGTAACTAACCATAATCCAGTCTTAGGATCTGGAACAGCTTGCCCCAGTTCGTCTAAAATTCGGTCAACTTCATCATACTTATCCTTAGTTGACTCACCCGAGTTTACATTGGGAATATGAATAATGGTTTTCTTGCTTGTGTCCAGTACTTCGTGCAAAACATCCGTGTAACGACCACGATAAAAGTTATAACCCATGGCAAAACTTTTCAGATATTTGTACCCCTCCAACTGTTCATAATAAGTATAGGATACCTTATCAAATTTTTGCTCATCTTCAGGTGCCAAAATAGGGACAGAATCTCCACGGAAATAAGACCCTGTCATAGCCACTACATGAGCTGTTGAATTGGCTAATATGTTTCTCAAGGTATTTCCTAAAACTGAATTATCATCTTGAGATACATGATGAAATTCATCGATAGCTAAAAGAACATTGTTAAAATCACTATCAGCCAGCTGTTCAAAGGCAAAACGCAAGGTGGCATGCGTACAGATTAAAACTCTATCATCAGGTGACTCTGAATGCATAAAGTCTACAAACTGTTTTACCTTACTTTTACTGGTTCCTTGTTCAGTCAAATTATTTTGAGAAAGAACTTCCCAATCCCAGTAAAAACCATAATCTGTCAATTTTGTTGAACGAAATGATTTTCCGATAGATCTTTCTGGAACAGCTATGATAGCTTTTTCAGACCTTGAGCATGTAGTTTATCAAGAGCAATAAACATCAGAGCTCTCGATTTGCCAGAGGCAGGAGGCGCCTTAATCAATAAGTGTTGAGAAGTTCTCTTAGCATATACCCGCTCCTGCATTTCACGCATGCCAAGTGCATTATTTGATTGACTAGCACCTGTACCATTGTAATTAATTTCAAATATATTTGAGGTCATTTCGCTTCCTTTTCTGTCATTTCTTTATACAGGTTCAATAAGACACTGAGCCTTTCTTCATCTGATTCAAAAGGCTTTTGCTGGTAGGCACGTTCTACGATACCATCAATTTTTTCATGTGCTTGACGAAGACGTTCGTTCATCGGTTTATTGGCTCCACCGTACAATTCAGCTAAGGTTCCACCTTCTTCTTCTCGAACATCTAACATTTCAAAAACAGCTTCTTCAAGCATATTTTTCCGAGTATCCGAAAGTTCTGGAATTGGGAATGTATTATAGACCAGTCCAGCTGAATAACGCAAACGTGTCTCTAATTTACCACCTACTTCACGTAACCAGATATTATGCATACGCGACCCAATTATCCCTATAAGCCAGATTGGAGCATTGTAAACAATGCTTACAGCATAAGTGGCAATTGTACCTTTCTCCATATAAGCGACTGGTATATAATCTCTACTTTCAGAAGATACTACAGGCATAACAATTGCATCTTCTTCACGATATTTATCTTGACCAAAACGCCACGGTTTATTAGCTACTGAATTTGAACTCTTACCTTTTGTATTCTCACGAAAATATTTCACTTTTTCAATACGACTCTTTATTTCAGGTATTTTTATAGCAAAATCTACTTCTTCATCATTAATCCAAATAGCAAATGAATACGTTCCATTCATGATATCAGTAGCATTAATTAGTTTTTTAAATAATTTCTCCGATTCTGGATATTTAGAAACAAACTTATTCTTTTCTTCAATAGTTAAAATAAGATTATCTTCACCAAATTCAGCACTTCCTTTTGTTATATTCTTTGGTAAACGACTTAATGGCTCTCTTCTTTTGTTTACTATAAAATTTGGTCCTTCTTTTAAATAGACATTTATATTATCTACTGCCTTTACTTCATCAAGTTTAAATAATTTTTTCTTTTCATTATTTATTCTTGAAATACCAACAATTGCAACAGTAACTCCAGCTTTATTTTTAGCACTATTTGACCAAGAAAACGATGGGTAAGCAAAACTAATTTCAAGACTATTTAAAATATTATTCAAGAAAAATGAGGCTTGTTCACCTTGAAAAATAGAATTTGTAGACACAAAGGCTAAATTAGTCAAATTATTTCTTCCTAATATGAATCTACTTCCTTTAACAAACCATCCTAAAATATAATCAATTTTTTTAGCACTAATTGGGAAAATAGCATTCTTTAAATCTTCTTTTTGAACCTTCGTTTGAGGATTTCTTCCCCCAGCCCCTATATACGGCGGATTCCCAAATATATAAACTTCGTCATCTTCCTTAGCATTCAACACAGTTTCCCAGTCAATTCTTAGAGCATTCCCACAGACGATATTTCCAGCTTCTCTTAAAGGTAATAGTCTTGGATGGACATCAGCAAGAGCTTCTTCCATTTCCACATTCATCTGGTGTTCTGCTATATACAAGGATAGCCTTGCTACTTCATGAGCGAAATCATCCAATTCAATTCCTGAAAACTGGGATAGAGAAATCTTAGATGCATCAGCAATCAATGCTCCTTGATAAACGGCTTTTTCATTCAAAGAATCACGAATTTCACGCTGTTTGACTAAGATATTAATCTCTAAACGACGAAGTTCTTTATAGGTAATGATGAGGAAATTTCCAGAACCACAAGCAGGATCTAAAAACTTGATAGAGGCCATACGAGTGAGCAACTCTTCTAACTTAGGTAAGATTTGTCGTAATTCCTTGCGACGATGTTCCTCTCTAAAATCACCACCTCCTATATAGTAATCAGCTCGTTCTTCTAATTCCGTAAATGCTGCTCGTAAATTATCTAAAAATAGTGGTTTGATGACCTTCATAATATTAGGCACGCTAGTATAGTGCATACCCGATGTTGATCTTGCTTCTGCATTTGCCACAGTTTGAATCATTGATCCCAAAATATCTGGATTGATTTCATTCCAGTTTAGCAATTCTCCTGCTTCAATGAGTAATTGACGAGTTCTTTTATTGAAAATAAGGTCATGATGTGGCTCTGAAAAAAGCTTACCATTTACATAAGGAAAATCTGATAACCATGACTCCAAATTCTGACGACTACATTCAGGCATATCTAAAACAGTAAATAGTTTTCTAACACACTCATTCAAGTCAGAACCATCTTCGGATGTCCTCATCTTAATAACATTTGTGAAAGCTCCCTTGGAGATAATATTTGTATCTTCTGCAAATAGTAGAAAAAGAACACGAATCAAAAATAGATTAAATGATTTACCATCAGTTTCAGTGATTGCTAGTTCAGGATTGATAGAAATTAGTTCATCATAAAGTTTGGTGAAACGCTCTGCCGCTTTTACATCAGCAGGATTTTCCTTATCATAATCAATCTTTTCAATACCATTCCAAGGTAAGAAGAAATCACAATGGGCTGGTAAATCATTAAAAAGAAATTGCTAGAGTTAGCCCTGTCTGTGTATCCTTTGCATATAATTCTTGAAAATCTGTTGTGATAATAAATCGAGATTTACGAACCTGATCCTCCAACTCTTTATCAATCTCAGTCAGAGTAAGTAATGGCTGATTTTTCAACTTTACGAAAATACAATTTGTTTTTTATGATAAAATCATCAGATACTACTTTACTTGCTCTTGTTATGGTCGTTTTAGTAATGTCAAACAATGAAACAAAATTCAATAATAAATGTCGATTTATTAAGATTCTCTACTAAAACCTTGGTTCTATCCTCAATCTCGGTGATATTTAATAACTTTTTAGCCATTAGATACCTCCAAGAAACGCAAAAAGCCTACTGGATTTTCAGTAGGTTTCAATCTATATTTTTTGACATTTTTTTATTAGGCTATATATATATATATATATATGCATTTGCGTAGTCTGACTCATTTTGAACTCCTTTGGAATTAAATTTTCAGAGATGCTATAAACAATTCTAATAACTCTCAACCTAAAACTATTATACCATTATTTCTATTTTTTCTAAAAAACGAACCAGCTTGACTGATTCGTTTCGTGACTGCTAACTCCTACTTCCGATACATTTTAAATTGTAGGAAGAGGTCGCTGTATTTTACCTGTCCATTTATGGTCAAATTTCTCATAAACTTCTAGGTGTTTCATGGTTTCAGCATCTGGATAGAAGGCCTTGTCTTCTTTTTTCTCCTCTGGGAGTAATTCCTTAGCTGGTAGGTTTGGTGTTGAATAGCCGACATACTCTGCATTTTTGAGGGCATTTTCGGGTTTCAACATAAAGTTGATAAAGGCATAGGCGGCATCTTGGTTTTTGACGGTTTTGGGAATGACCATATTGTCAAACCAAAGGTTACTGGCCTCAGTCGGAACCACATAGCGTAGATTCTCATTTTTCTCCAGCATTTGGCTGGCTTCACCAGAGAAGGTCACGCCGATAGCAGCGTTGTTCTGAATCATGTAGCCCTTCATTTCGTCCGCCACAATAGCCTTGATATTTGGAGTCAGTTTATAGAGCTTATCCACTGTCTCTTCCAACTGCTGGGTATCCTTGGAGTTGAGGCTGTAGCCAAGGGAATTGAGCCCCAGTCCCAGTACCTCACGCGCCCCATCAAAGAGCATAATAGAGTTCTTATACTCTGGTTTCCAAAGATCATCCCAATGCTCAGGCGCCTCATCTACCATGGTTTCATTGTAGACAATTCCCAAAGTCCCCCAAAAATAAGGGATGGAGAATTTATTTCCTTTGTCAAAAGACTGATTGAGGAACTCTGGTCCGATATTTTCAAGACCTTCAATTTTTGAATAATCAAGCGGTACCAAGAGGTCTTCGTCCTTCATCTTGTTAATCATGTATTCACTAGGGATTGCAATATCGTAAGTCGTTCCACCCTGCTTGATCTTTGTATACATGGCTTCGTTGGAGTCAAAGGTCTCGTACTGGACTTGGATTCCTGTTTCTTCTGTGAATTGCTCCAAGAGTTCTGGATCGATATAGTCTCCCCAGTTGTAGATAACCAGTTTTTGACTATCTCGGCTATTGATTTTACTATCTAAATGCGTCGCAATTCCCCACAAGACCAGGATAATGGCTACAATTCCTGCTAAAAATGAATAGAGTTTTTTCATGCTTGCTCCTCCTTCTCACGTGAGATAAAGTAATAACCAACAACTAGGATAATACTAAAGAGAAAGACTAGGGCAGACAGGGCATTGATTTCTAGCGAAATCCCCTTACGAGCACGAGAGTAAATCTCGACGGACAGGGTTGAAAAGCCATTTCCCGTTACAAAGAAGGTCACGGCAAAGTCATCTAGCGAATAGGTGAAGGCCATGAAATAACCTGCAATGATAGACGGAGTCAGGTAAGGAAGCATGATTTCCTTGAACATCTGAAATTGACTGGCTCCCAAGTCATAGGCCGCATGAATCATATCTCCGTTCATTTCCTTAAGACGTGGCAAGACCATCAAGACCACGATAGGAATGGAGAAGGCCACGTGACTAGATAGAACGGTCAAAAAGCCAAGTGAAAACTTGAGTTGGGTAAAAAGAATCAAGAAGCTGGCACCAATCATAACATCAGGCGCAACCATGAGGATATTATTGAGAGATAGAAAGGCTTCTTGGTATTTCTTACTGAGACTGATAGATATAGATAGCTCCAAAAGTCCCGATAATAGTCGCTATCAAGGCTGATAGAAAAGGCCAAGAAAAAGGTCTGAGTCACAATCAACATGAGACGACCATCGCCAAACATGGTTTTAAAAATGGTTCAAGCTAAAACCTGTAAAGCTGTTCATGTCGTTGCCTGCATTAAAGGCATAACCAATCAGGTAAAAGATAGGCAGATAGAGGACAAGAAAGACCAGTCCCAGATAAAGATTGGCAAATTTTTTCATCGTTCTCTCCTTTCCTTGGTCACCCACATGGTGATGAACATGGTCAGGATGAGAATAACACCGATGGTTGAACCCATACCGTAGTTGTCATTGGTTAGGAAATTCTGCTCAATGGCTGTCCCCAAGGTGATAACGCGGTTCCCACCAATCAAACGGGTCAGCATGAAGAGACTCAAGCTGGGGATAAAGACCGACTGAACTCCACTTCGCACACCATTCATAGACAGAGGGAAGATGACATGTCGGAAGGTCTCCCACTTGGTCGCACCTAGGTCATAGCTGGCATTGATGAGATTGTTATCCATATCGTCCAAGACATTGAAAATCGGCAAAATCATAAAGGGTAGCTCGATGTAGCTTGCGACAAAGATAAAGGAGAAATCGGTAAAGAGCAACTGTTGCGAACCGATTCCGATAAATTCAAGGAATTGGTTAATAGAGCCATTCTGACCAAAAATCCCGATAAAGGCATAGGCTTTAAGGAGCAAATTAATCCAAGTTGGCAAAATAATCAGCATGAGCCAGAGTTGACGGTGCTTGAGACGAGTCAAAAAGAGGGCTGTTGGATAGCTGATAAGCAGAGTCACAAAGGTCACAATCCCTGCATAAAGCACTGAGTTGAAACTCATTTTTAGGTAGGTCAAGTTTTGTGACGCAAAGTAAGACTTTATAGTTTTTCTAAAGCTAAACTGGCCTTCGATATTGAAAAAAAGGATTGACCGAAAAATCAAGACCAAGGGTGCTAGGACAAAGAGGGCAATCCAGAGCATGTAGGGCACTACAAAGAGTTTAGAGCTTGTTTTCTTCATCTCTTTCCTCCTCGATTGCATTGATTAGACCTGCTTCTTGCTCTTCGATTTCCACGTACTCCTCGATACGAGCATCGAACTCTTCTTCGGTTTCGTTGAGACGCATGATGTGGATGTCTTCTGGTTCAAAGTCCAGACCGATTTCCTCACCAACGATGGCCTTACGGGTTGAGTGGATCATCCATTCATTTCCAAGTTCGTCATAGGCGATAATTTCATAGTGAACCCCACGGAAGAGCTGGGTATCGACCTTAACTTGGAGCTTGCCTTCTTCAGGAAGGGTAATCCGCAAGTCCTCTGGACGAATCACAACCTCGACAGGCTCATTTGGCTTCATCCCACCATCGACCGCTTCAAAGCGTTTGCCGTTAAACTCAACCAAGTAGTCCTCAATCATGGTACCTGGCAAGATGTTTGACTCACCGATAAAGGTGGCAACAAAATGGTTAATCGGCTCATCGTAGATGTCTACAGGAGTTCCAGACTGGACAATCTCGCCATCATTCATAACGAAAATCCAGTCACTCATAGCCAGGGCTTCTTCCTGATCGTGAGTAACAAAAACAAAGGTAATGCCCAATCGTTGTTGTAGTTCACGCAGTTCATACTGCATGTCTGTTCTCAATTTCAAGTCCAGCGCTGATAAAGGCTCGTCCAACAAGACCACACGGGGTTGGTTGATGATGGCACGGGCAATGGCTACACGCTGACGTTGTCCTCCAGAGAGTTTACGAATGGAACGTTTTTCGTACCCTTCCAACTGAACCATCTTGAGAACTTCCGCTACGCGTTTCTCGATTTCTTTCTTGTCAATCTTACGCAAGCGAAGTGGAAAGGCAACATTTTCAAACACATTCATATGTGGAAATAAGGCATAAGATTGGAATACCGTATGGACGTCTCGCTTGTTGGTTGGGATGTCGTTGATACGAACACCGTCCAGCAAAATATCTCCTGTCGTCGCATCCAGTAAACCTGCAATGATGTTAAGGATAGTTGATTTCCCTGAACCAGATGCGCCTAGAAGAGTATAGAACTTCCCTTCTTCCAACTCAAAGTTGATATCTTTGAGAACCTTAGTGTTGCTGTCTTCAAAAACTTTAGAGACGTTTTTGAATTCAATAATTGGTTTTTTCAATTGTCATTTATTCCTTCTTTTTCATAGATTAACAGATCAGGGCTCTGTCAGGCCGCTACTACCTCGTGTAGGAGATTGAACTGCCTACATTCTTCTGCACTAACGATAGGCTTTCACCCCCTTTCCATGACATAGCAGCAGCTTTTCAAATACAGCTTCCTACTTGCTTTCACCTAAAATACGGACTTCTCTTTCAAGCGTAATACCTGAGTGCTCCTTGACTTTTTCAATCACAGACTCAATCAAGTCTTCGTAGTCTTTGGCCGTTCCATCTGCGACATTGATCATAAATCCTGCATGCTTTTCTGACACTTCTACGCCACCGATACGATAGCCTTTCAAGCCAGCTTCTGAAATTAATTGACCTGCAAAATGACCAACTGGACGCTTAAAGACCGAACCACAAGATGGATATTCTAAAGGTTGCTTGAGTTCACGTAGGTGCGTCAAACGGTCCATTTCCTGCTTGATAACCTGATGAGTTCCTGGAGCTAGAGCAAATTTAGCTGACAAGACAACTGCACCAGACTCCTGAATGGCTGAATGACGGTAACCGAAAGCCAAGTCCTGGGCAGACAGGGTCTCAATTTCTCCATCCTTGGTCAAGACCTTACAAGACTGCAAGATGTGGGCAATCTCACCACCATAGGCACCTGCATTCATAAAGACAGCACCGCCGACACTCCCTGGAATGCCGCAAGCAAACTCAAAACCAGTCAAACTATGACGAAGGGCAATGCGAGTTGTCTCAATTAAGTTAGCACCAGCTTCAGCTTCAATGGTATAGCCATCAACTGAAACATTATTGAGCTTGTCACACAAGATGACAAATCCACGAATCCCACCGTCACGAACGATAATGTTGCTGGCATTTCCAAGAACCATCCAAGGAATATTTTCTTGATTGGCAAATTTAACAACGCGAGCCAGCTCAAAACGATTTCGTGGAAAAACCAAATAATCGGCCTCTCCACCTACTTTTGTATAACTATAGCTATGCAAGGGTTCCTTGAAACGGATATCAATCCCTTCTAAGATTTCAAGCATTTTTTCTTTTACTGACATGACACTCTTCCTTTTACAAAATTCATTCCATTATACCATTTTTAAGACCATTTGACGACCCTAAAAAAATCTTGGGCTTCTTTTAAACAAAAAAGAGGTTTCCCCTCTTTTTATGATTTTTTGCAAAAGATAGCCTTTGTCCCATAGGCAACCAGAACAAGTTCAAGCGCTAGGACCACTTCCACCAAGACTGGACTTGTAATCCATCCTACTTGAGCCAGAGATGGTACCAGGTCAAAGAAGGCATGTAGGCCATAGGCTGCTAGGAGATAAATCCATTTCTTCTGGCGAACAGCTTGGTAAACCCAAACAGTCAAAAGCAATTGGAATCCTAGAGCCAAAATCCGTTCAAAACCAAGCAAATAAATCTGCCAGACTGATAGCGACTGAATAGTTTTCAACATATTTTCAGACAGCAATTGCATAACCTGTGGATTCTGAGTTTGAACTGCCGAAAGCACGATGTAAAGATTGATCAAACTGGTAAGACCTAGGAAAATCAACTCCAAGCCACCATGCCCCAGTCCATAGGACAAAGCGTCTGACTTTTCCAAACTTCTCTTTTTCTCCAACCATTTGAAGAAAACAAGACGAGCTGTTTCCTCAAAAATGCTGCCATGGCTAGGCCATAGAGGATATAGACAAGCGGATGGTCTTGCAAGAGGGCAATACTGCCGTCTTTTTGAGGATGCAAAACCAAGATATGCACCAGTTTTTCCAAAATCTGTGAAGAGACAAAGAAGGCAACAGCCCCCAAGCCCAAGACAGCTAGATTAATCTGGTATTTCTTTTTGGCATACCAAATACTTCCTATCAAGAAAGCCAGCAACAGCACCATGGCAATGATAATATGAATAGTCATTTTCTTCTCCTATTCCGCCTTTTCAATATCTTTTTTCATCTCGTCAACATTGAACTTAGCAAACAAGTATTGGCGGTCTTGGACTGGAAAACGTTGGTCCAACTGGTCAACAGCGCCTACCTCGATGATTCCTTCTTTTATGACAAAATCCATGACATGCCCACCGAAGGTCAAGTCATCTGAGATGAAGTGCAGATGGTAGCCTGCCACACTAACTCCATGAAAAATCTCTGGCGTCCAGAAACCAACGATGGTTCCTGCGACATTGTCACGACTATATTCCGGTTGATGGGTTGCGACCTCAGCAAACTTGGTATCTGGTGTCGACTTAGGAATCATGCGCACATGCATATGTGAAAATTCCCCCCGAATCTTGATAGAGCGGAAAAGATTTTCTCCATCATAATAAGACTCAATTCGCTCTTCCAATTCCTTGTCTGTCATCTCAAAGCGCTGGCGGAAAATGACCTCTGCCTGATGCGGTACTACTGCTGCATAAGGAATAAGGGCATCTGGTGACACCTCCACAATCTCTGGCTGGTCGCCTGATCCTTTGGCCTGATAAGCCTTGCCATCCAAGACAATCAATTCTCCATCAATGGAATCCAAGGTTCCCAAACCAAGGTCACCATGCTCTAGCAATTCTCCTACTGTCATGGTCCCACCATAAAGGCCAGCCATCAAGGCTCCAAGGGTATTGTATTGAAATAATTTCACTGGTTCCTGCACGTTCTTATCCATTCACTTTCTTGTCTGTTATTCTATAAATGTTACTCCTAAGTATACCACATTTGCCCCTAGATGTGAACGAGAGAAACACCCTAGACATTGCCAAGAAGGAAAAAAAAAGGTACAATGTAACAAAATCAAGGGAGGTCTGGAATGAAGAATCAAAGCAAGTACCAAGAGGTCGTTTCCTATCTGAAAAACGGTATCGAGTCTGGACGCTTTCCAACGGGAAGTCGCCTGCCTTCTATCCGTCAACTGAGCCTTGACTTTCACTGTAGCAAGGATACCATTCAACGAGCCCTACTGGAATTACGACACGAACAATACCTCTATGCCAAGCCCCAGAGTGGCTACTATGTCCTAGAACAAGGGCAACATCAAGATCTAGAAATCGAGGTTACGGACGAACATGCCAGCGCCTATGACGATTTCCGACTTTGTATCAATGAAACCTTAATTGGCCGAGAAAACTACCTCTTCAACTACTATGACAACCAAGAAGGTTTAGAAGACTTAAGACAATCCATTCATAAACTGCTCTTTGACCAAGCCCTCTACTGCAAGGCTGATCAACTTGTACTGACTTCTGGAACCCAGCAAGCCTTGTTTATCCTTTCTCAAATATCCTTTCCTAGCCAAGCCAAGGCAATCTTGGTGGAACAGCCGACCTACCATCGGATGAATCGTCTCTTGATTGCTCAAGTCTGGACTATCAAACGATTGAACGAGGCATTGATGGGATTGACTTGGAGGAACTGGAAGGTCACTTCAAAACAGGAAAAATTAAGTTTTTCTACACCATTCCTCGTTTTCACTATCCTCTGGGACATTCCTATTCAGAGCAGGACAAACGGGCTATTCTTGACTTAGCTGCCAAATATGGGGTCTATATCGTAGAGGACGACTATCTGGGGGATTTGGACTCTAAAAAGGGCCAGACCTTCCACTATCTAGATACAGAGGAGCGCGTCATTTATATCAAGTCCTTCTCAACCAGCCTCTTTCCAGCCCTGCGGATAACAGCACTCATCCTTCCAAATGCTATCAAGGAAGCCTTTGTGGCCTACAAAAATATCCTAGATTACGATAGCAACCTCATCATGCAAAAGGCCCTGTCACTCTATATTGACAGTCAATTATTTGAGAAAAATCGGCTAGCTCGCTTATCCAATCAGGAAGCTTACCAAAAACAAATCGAGGAAAGACTGGCTAAAACACCTTGTCCCCTTCCTCATTTTCCGCTTCATGATGGTTTATTGCTAGACCTCAGACAGTATCCTAAAATCGCCAGCCTAAAACACAGTCAGCTGAAATTGGACTTCTTTGAGGAGGCTTACTTGGATGCCTGCCCTTATCAATTTGCCAAGGTATCCTTAGAAAATCTGGAAAAGGTTTTAAACTATTTAAAAGCAGAATTGGATTGACTTCCAACTCTGCTTTTTTCTTATACTCTTCGAAAATCTCTTCAAACCACGTCAGCGTCGCCTTACCGTAGATATATGTAACTGACTTCGTCAGTCTTATCTACAACCTCAAAGCAGTGCTTTGAGCAACCTGCGGCTAGCTTCCTTGTTTGCTCTTTGATTTTCATTGAGTATTATTCTTCAACTTCTGTTAGGCTTGCTGCTTTTTCAAGATATTTTTGGTAGGTTCCTTCATCCTTGAGTTTTTGGATGACCTTGTCCACCACTTCTTTCAAATCAGCACTATTTTTTCTAAGGGCAACTGCATTAGCTTCGCTGTCCTTCATCTTCAAGCTGACAGTTGCGACAGCTAAGTCTGCATTTTTAGCAGCATAGCTAAGGGCAACAGGCTCATCCATGTGAACAGCATCTACTTTTCCAGCCTGTAATTCATTAACAGCTTCACCCATATTAGCTAGGGAAGTCAATTGAGCTTTTGGCAATTGTTCCTTGACCATCGATTCTGGAACAGTCCCTTTTTGGGCTGCAATATTAGCACTTTCAAGGCTAGTTAAATCCTTGTATTTTTCTACATCAGACTTACGAACCAAGAAACTAATCTTGTTTTCATAGTAAGGAATTGAAATCAAAGACTTCTTTTCTCTCGTCAGTAGCGCTAATTCCCGCAACCGCTAGGTCAGCCTTACCTGTTTGAAGACTGGTCAAGACATTGTCAAAACTCATGCTTGAGATTTCCAACTTCACTCCAAGTTCATCAGCGATAGCTTGGGCCATATCAATATCCGCACCAACTACCTGATTTTTCCCGTCGACCAAGGATTGGAATTCAAAGGGTGCATAGTCAGGACTAGTCGCCACAACTAATTTCCCCTTTTGCTTAATGGCCTCAACAGCTGACTGAGAACCATTAGAACCCGACTGGCAAGCCACTAAGAAGAAACTTGCAAGAAAGCTACATAAAACAAATATCCATTTTTTTGATTTCATAAATAAACAACCTCTCTGTTAATTTTTGTATAATTATAACGCTATCCAAGTTGCTTGTCAAGTGTTTTTTGAATTTTTATCTTAAAAATATTTTTTTCATTCAATAAAAGGAGCTATCAATTGATTTAAAGCTCCTTTTTATACAGAATGAAACTATTTTATAGTTCGACAATCTTACCTGTTTCAAAGTAAACAACCCATTCACAGATATTTTTGGCATAGTCTCCAATGCGTTCCAAGAAGGCAATCACTTGGAAATAATCACGACCTGTAACAATGGAATCAGGATTTTTCTTGATTTCTTCTGTAGCCAAGTCACGAATGCTATCAAAGTAATGGTTGATTTTTTCATCCATAGCTGCTACTTCATAGGCCTGATCTACTGAACCATTCAGATAGAGTTCAAGGGCTGCTTCAACGAAATTCTTGACATCGCGACCCATTCTCTTGATTTCTTCTTCAACAGCTGGAATACGTTGCTCCCCCTTCATACGAATTGCCGCCTTTGCAATGGAAACAGCATGATCCCCCATACGTTCCAAGTCAGATACAGCCTTCAAGACTGTTAGAACAGTACGCAAATCTTGAGAAACTGGTTGTTGAAGGGCAATCATTTCAAATGATTTTTCTCCAATTTCACTTCGTATTCGTTTACTTCTGCATCGTCTTCGATGACTTCTTTAGCCAAATCACGGTCGTGCGTAACAAAGGCACGTACCGTACGATTGATTTGGGATAGCACTTCTTGTCCCATAGCATAGAACTGGTTGTGCAATTTCTCTAAATCTTCTTCAAATTGAGAACGTAACATCATTTATCTCCTTATCCAAATTTTCCTGAAATATAATCTTCTGTTTCCTTGTGTTGTGGGTTTAGGAACATCTTCTTGGTATCGTTAAACTCAATCAAATCTCCATCAAGGAAAAATCCTGTCTTGTCAGAGATACGAGAGGCTTGTTGCATGGAACGTGTAACCAAGAGCATGGTGTATTTATCTTTTAGACCATACAAGGTTTCCTCAATCTTACCGGCCGAGATAGGGTCCAAAGCTGAAGTCGGTTCATCCAAGAGAATGATTTTAGGACTGGTTGCCAAGACACGGGCAACACAGACACGTTGCTGTTGTCCGCCTGAAAGCCCGATAGCTGAATCATGCAGGCGATCCTTGACCTCATCCCAGATAGAGGCTCGTTGCAAGGCTTTCTACCGCTTCATCCAGAACCTGCTTATCCTTAACTCCATTGATACGAAGCCCGTAAACAACATTTTCGTAGATAGACATAGGGAAAGGGTTCGGTTGTTGGAAGACCATACCGATTTCCTTCCGCAATTCAACTGTATCTGTACGCGGGCTGTAGATATTGTGGCCGTTGTAAACCACTGAACCAGTTGTGGTTATCTCTGGATTGAGATCCCCCATACGGTTGATAGCCTTGAGAAGGGTTGACTTCCCTGATCCAGATGGACCAATCAAGGCTGTGATTTCCTTGGGTTGGAAAGATAAGGAAACACTATTCAAGGCCTTTTTTTGATTGTAGTAAACGGACAGGTCTGATACCTGTAAAATCGCTTCTGTCATACTGTTTCCTTTCTATCCAAAGTGTCCTGTTACGTAGTCATTGGTTGACTGTAGTTTGGCATTTTGGAAAATATTAGAGGTCTTATCGTACTCGATCAAGTCACCCAAGTAGAAAAATCCTGTGTAGTCACTAGCACGCGAAGCCTGCTGCATACTGTGGGTCACGATGATAATGGTAAAGTCCTTCTTTAATTCCAGCATGGTTTCTTCCAACTGGGCTGTCGCAATCGGATCCAAGGCTGATGCCGGCTCATCCATCAAGAGAATATCTGGTTTAACAGAAATAGCACGAGCAATACAGAGACGTTGCTGCTGACCACCTGATAGGGTCAAGGCTGACTTGTGCAAATCGTCTTTGACCTGATCCCAAAGAGCAGCCTGACGAAGAGAGGTTTCCACAATTTCATCCAAGACTTGCTTGTCCTTAACCCCTGCACGTTCATGAGCAAAAGTGATATTGCGATAGATAGACTTGGCAAAAGGATTTGGGCGTTGGAAGACCATTCCGATGTGCTTACGCATTTCATAAACGTTGATTTCTGGACGGTTGACATCAATCCCTTGATAGAGAATTTGACCTGTTACCTTGGCAATATCAATGGTATCATTCATGCGATTGAGACTGCGGAGATAGGTTGATTTCCCTGAACCAGATGGGCCGATTAAGGCTGTAATCTTATTTTTTTCAAATTGCATATCGATGCCCTTGATGGATTCTTTTTTACCGTAGTAAACGTGTAAATCCTTAGTAGAGAGGGCCACTTTCTCTTCAGGAAAGGTGATGATATGCTTTTCATCCCAATTATATTTTGACATGGCTTCTCCTTTAGGCAGCGGTTAATTTCTTATGTAGGTAACTTCCGAGTTTGCGGGCTCCAAAGTTAAAGATGAGAATAAAGATGAGGAGCACGGCTGCAGAACCTGCTGATACAATGGTGCCATCAGGAATGGTTCCTTCGCTATTGACTTTCCAAATGTGGACAGCCAAGGTTTCTGCTTGACGGAAGATAGAGATTGGGCTTGTTACACTGAGAATATTCCAGTTAGACCAGTCAAGGGCTGGAGCGGATTGTCCTGCAGTATAGATAAGAGCAGCCGCCTCACCAAAGATACGACCAGAAGCCAAGACAACCCCCGTTACGATACCTGGAAGAGCTTCTGGAATGACCACATGGACCACTGTCTCCCAACGAGAAATCCCAAGAGCCAAACCAGCCTCACGTTGCGTATGGTGAACGTGTTTCAAACTATCTTCAACATTACGAGTCATCTGAGGTAGGTTAAAGACTGTCAAGGCCAATGCTCCTGAAATGATTGAAAATCCATACTCAAACTGAACTACAAAGATTAAGTAACCAAAAAGACCTACAACCACTGATGGCAATGAAGACAAGATTTCAATACAGGTTCTGACAAAGTTGGTCACAGGACCTTTTTTAGCATATTCAGCTAGGAAAATCCCAGCCCCCATAGACAAGGGAACAGAGATAATCAAGGTAATAACCAGAAGGAAGAAGGAATTATAGAGCTGAATTCCAATCCCTCCACCTGCTTGGTAAGAAGAGGATTTGCCAGTCAAGAAAGACCAAGAGATGTGGGGCAAACCACGAACCAAGATATAAAGAATCAAGGATGCCAAGATGGCAACGATAATTCCTGCAATTGAGTAGAGGACAGCTGTTGCAATTTTATCTAATTTCTTAGCGTGCATAGTTTTTCTTTCCTCTTTCTTTCGTAATCAATTTAATCACACTGTTGAAGGCCAAACTCATCAAAAGCAAGACTAAGGCCAGTGACCAGAGAACGTTATTATCAACTGTTCCCATAACGGTATTTCCGATACCCATGGTCAAAACAGACGTCAAGGTCGCAGCAGGTGTTGTCAATGAAGTTGGGACAACGGCTGAGTTTCCGACGACCATCTGAATGGCCAAGGCCTCACCAAAGGCACGCGCCATCCCAAAGACCACTGCTGTGAAAATCCCTGAACGCGCTGCCTTCAAGGTCACGCGCCAGATGGTTTGCCAACGAGTGGCACCCATAGCCAAACTAGCTTCCCGGTAGTGACGAGGCACCGCACGCAAGCTATCGGTTGTCATAAAGGTTACCGTCGGTAAAATCATGACAAAGAGAACGAAAATCCCTGACAAAATCCCAAAACCAGTCCCACCAAAGATACTACGGACAAAAGGAACTACGACCTGCAAACCGATAAATCCATACACGACGGAAGGAATCCCAACTAGCAATTCAATGGCTGGCTGCAAGATTCTAGCACCTTTTGGTGAAACTTCAGTCATAAAGACTGCCGCACCAATGGCAAAAGGAGTTGCGATCAGGGCTGATAGGATTGTGACAATAAAGGAACCCAAAATCATAGGAAGGGCACCAAATTGTTTACCTGAAGGATTCCAAGTTTGGCCAAAGAGAAAATCAAAGATATTGACCCCATTGACAAAGAAGGTCGACAAACCTTTTTGGGCTACGAAGATCAAAATCATAGCCACGATGATAACAATCAAAGACAGACAAGCAAAGGTCAAGCCTTTTCCTAATTTCTCTAGACGAGAGTTCTTTGAGGGAGAAAGTAATTTTTTAGCTAATTCTTCTTGATTCATTAGTGACTCCCTTCTAGTGCTGTCACCGTTCCGACAGCATCTTTTTCAACCTTCATTTCCTTGACAGAAATATAGCCCATTCCCTTAACGATTCCGCTTGCGCTTCATCAGAGAGGACAAAGTTGAGGAATTCTGCCACCAATTCATTTGGTTGGCCTAGGGTGTACATGTGTTCATAAGACCACAAAGGCCAGTTATTGCTTGTAACATTTTCTGCAATCGGCTCATAGCCATTCAACTTCATGCGTTTCACCGAGTCATCCACATAGGCAAAGGCTAGGTAAGAAATGGCTCCTGGTGTCTGAGAAACAATGTTTTTAACCATCCCATTTGAATCCTGTTCTTGACTCTGCACGGCAGATTGACCATCCATGATAACACTATCAAAGGTTGCACGTGAACCTGAACTTGCCGCGCGGTTGATAATGGAAATGGCTAGGTCTTTCCCACCGACTTCTTTCCAGTTGGTCACTTGACCTGTGAAGATGCTACGGAGTTGTTCAGTTGTCAGATTTTCAACATCAACTTCTTTGTTTACAATGACTGCCAAGCCCGCTACGGCTACCTTATGGTCCACTAGAGCGGATGCGTTGATACCGTCTTTTTCCTCGGCAAATACGTCTGAATTTCCTACATCAACGGCTCCAGACTGAACCTGAGACAGACCTGTACCAGATCCGCCACCTTGGACGTTAACTGTTTTTCCAATGTGCATAGAGCCAAATTCATCTGCTGCTGCTTCGACCAAGGGCTGAAGAGCCGTTGAGCCAACAGCTGTCATGGATTCCCCACGATCAATCCAGCTAGCACATCCCGCCAAAGAACCTGCCAGCAAAAGAGCTGCAAGGGATAGAGCGAGTTTTTTCCTTTTTTTCACTGTTTTTCTCCTTGAAAATAATGGTGAATGCTGTGAATTTTTTCAACTACTTATTTATGTTTTTCTTTTTTAAAATTGGGAGCCAACTGAAGTTCTTATACTCAATGAAAATCAAAGAGCAAACTAGGAAACTAGCCGCAGGCTGTACTTGAGTACGGCAAGGCGACGTTGACGCGGTTTGAATTTGATTTTCGAAGAGTATTAGCTTGGTTTAACTAGAAATTTGCTTAGTTACCATCTCCACCAATTTTGACTTAAAATGAAAGACAATTTGAAAAAAATCCATACTTCCACTATAACATAGACAAGCTACTTTGACTAGCATTTTCACTTGAATCTTAGGCCTTTTGGAAAATAATTTTTCAAAACATTTCCCGTCACCTTAGCAAAGCCCAACCCATTGCCTTGAACCAAACTTGGTACCAACCATTTGGCAGACTTTCTGCCAGCTGAACGGTTTCTCCAGCGGCATACTTTACAAATTTCTCTTGGTCAATTTCAACCGACTGCTTGACCTGACTCGGTTTCAAGGCTAGACCAAGAGCGAAACTGGGTTCAAAGCGTTTCTTCTTAAAGGTACCCAGATGCAGGCCATTCCGAGCAATCTTGAGTTTCCCTAAATCTGGCAAAAGTTCTGGCAGGAGATAGAGTTGGTCACCAAAAGTCTGCAAGATTCCCCTTAGATTGACCTGCAAATGTTTTTGTGCAAATTCCTGCCACAAGGCCACTTGTTCACGGCTGAGATTACTCTTACTTGCCTTATATTTAGGGGCTGGATTTTCACCCTTAAATTGCAAATGGGCTACAAACTGCCCCTCTCCCTTAAAATGATGAGGGTACATACGAGCCGTTTCTGGCAGGTCAATACCAGCTACCATTCCATTGATATGTTCAACTGGTAGCAAATCAAAATCATACTCTTCCAGTAGCCAATTGACTATTTCTTCATTTTCCTCAGGTGACCAGGTACAAGTCGAATAAACCAGACGACCACCTTGAGCTAACATGGTCACCGCATCCTCTAGAATTTCTCTTTGCAAGCTAGCACATTGACTTGGATAATCTAAGCTCCAATAGTTCATAGCATCTGGCTGCTTACGAAACATTCCTTCCCCAGAGCAAGGAGCATCAAGGACAATGAGGTCAAAATAGCCTTTAAAGACCTTAGCCAAGCGGTCGGCAGATTCATTAGTCACTACGACATTTGTCGCTCCAAAGCGCTCCATGTTTTCTACTAAAATCTTAGCCCGTTTGCTTGAAATTTCATTGGAAACAAGGAGACCCTCCCCTGCTAGATAGGCTGCCAGCTGAGTTGATTTTCCACCCGGTGCAGCGGCCAAATCCAAAACCTTCATACCAGGACTGGGCTGGGCTACCTGAGCAACCATCTGAGCAGCAGGTTCTTGCGAATAAACTAAACCAGTAGCATGCTCAGGCGATTTCCCTGAAACCTTCCCATAGTGGCCCCAAGGGGTTTGAGGAATAGCATCAGGAAAGGAAACTGGCGCCTCTTTTAAAGGATTGACCCGAAAAGCCGAAACCGCTTCCTCCTCAAAAGAGGCAAGAAAATCTCTTGCCTCATCTCCTAGTATCTCTTCATATTTTTCAACAAATCCTTCTGGAAATTGCATTTAAGTTCTTTTCCTTTCGTAAATATAGGACTGAATTTCCTCCTGCATCTCAAGAGGTAACATCATGACCGGCTGTCTAGTTTGAAAATCAAGCGGTTGACCAGAAAGGGTCACAACCCGATAGCCCAGACTTTCCCCCAAAATACTTGCTGCAGCATAATCCCATGGTTGCAGATAAGTGACATAGGTCAACAAACGCCCTGACAAAATCTTGGCAAAACTAATGGCCGCACTCCCATAGACTCGAACACCAAGCACAGCTCGACTCAAATCAGCCAGACCCCATTCGTTGGTTTCCAACATACCACTATTCCCTGCAATAAGGAAATCTCCAAGTAGTTTTGGTTTAAAAGGAGCTAGGGGCTTATCATTTAGACAAACTGGAAAGGCTCCACCACCGTGATAACAATCCCCTTTGACCACATCATAAATGAGACCAAACTGTCCCTGACCATTCTCAAAATAAGCCATCATGACAGCAAAATCTTCCTGCTGGGCTACAAAATTATTGGTCCCATCAATCGGATCAATAACCCAAACCCTGCCCTCTTGAACCGAGGCTCGCAGACAACCTTCTTCAGCACAAATCTTATCTTCAGGATAACGAGACAAAATCTCACCAACCAATAGCTCCTGAACTTCCTTGTCCAGTTTGGTCACCAAATCTGTTGGAGAGGACTTGGTTTCAACACGCAAGTCTTCCTGCATATGGTCAAGGATGTACTGGCCCGCTCTCTTAACAAGCTCTTTGGCAAATTCAAATTTACTTTCCAAGAGAAATCTTTCCTTCCCCTTTTTCCTTGGCCGCCTGAACTGCTCGGTAGAGCGAATAACCACTCACCGTTTCAAATTCTCGTCCCAAACGTTTTTCTTCACTCTTACTTGGTACGACCTCCTTGAATCCCTTATAGGAGTCCAGTAACTTTTTAGCATCTACCTTGCTTTCATAGGCAGCTTCAACATCATTAAAAAAAAAGAAAGCACTGAAGCAAGTTCTTCAGTGCTCCACGACAAATCTAGTGGGTAACTATACTGTTTGTTCATTAACTAATACCAGCTCTCATTCTTGCTTCTTTCAGTTCTTGCTTACGATAACTACGAGGGAGAAAAGCACGAATCTCATCTTCATTAAAACCGATTTGCATACGTTTAGCATCAATAATAATTGGACGACGCAAAAGACTAGGATACTGCTCAATCAAATGAAGCAATTCCGATACCGAAATACTTTCTACATCAATATCTAATTTTTGAAAAATTTTTGAACGAGTTGAAATGATGTCATCAGTACCATTTTCGGTCAAGGAAAGGATGTGTTGCAATTCTTTTCTTGTTAAAGGACTGGTCATAATATTGTGTTCCTCAAAGGGCACCTTATGTTTTTCTAACCAGGCCTTTGCCTTACGACATGAAGTACAGCTCGGTGATAGAAATAGTGTAATCATGCTTTTCTCTTCTTATCTATACTTTGCTAATTCTATTATACAAAAAAATAAAGCGCTTGACTAGAGATTTTTAGAAAAAAAAGCCTATTTTTTCAAGAAATAGACTGTTTGCGAACGATTAACTCTTTTTGGATTTGATTAATTCATTCTTGACAATCATTTCGAATCACATACCTAACTTATTTACTCAAAATAAGAATATCTTTAGCATTACTTCCTACGACTTTTCAGGTATAGAAAACCAAAGAAGCTCTCATAGAGGGCAAAAAAGAGGAGGAAGGCATGAAGGAAAAAGGTCTCTGGCAAAATCATAATAACAGGATCCTTGGCTGGATCAAAAAGCCAGGTATCATCTCCCACAAAGAGAATTTGATGGAAAAGGGTAAAGAATTGGTCAAAACCAATCAAAACTCCCCCAAGACCAATCAGCAAAGGCAAGACTACTAGAGCTAGGAGACTTTTATAAAAGAGAGACAAAAAGCCCTTTTTCACAATCCCTTTGACAAAGAAATAGAAACTTGGCAGTGTCACTAGAGCTACTAGCTGCACCAAGTGAAAGAGGTTCTTGACCACCGCAAAGTGGTGCAGACCAGCTGCTGACGAACGAAAATCAGGCATCTGCAAGTCCTGACTAAAAGGATTGGTCAGGTAATCCATCAAGATATGAAAGTTGTACTGAATGGTTTCTGGTTTTAGATAAACTCGATCTGTTAAATTCAGCCACTGAATTTCCAGCGGATAAAAAATCCAAGCTAGATAAATAGTCAGAAGGATTGAGAGGGACAGAAGAAAGACCATAGAGCCCCAAAAAGTCAGTTTAGTTTTCATCAAAATTCCACTCCGCAAGGCTAGAAACCACATGAGTCGGTGCGATTGGTAGGTCTGCTACTTCTTCCGCCTTGGTAAAACCTGTTGTCACCAAGAGCGTTGGAATGCCATTGTCAATCCCTGCTCGGATATCAGTCAAGTAGTTATCCCCAACCATAATCAACTCTTCACGTTCCAAGCCTAAGTGCTCAACCGCCTTGTCCATAATGATGGCATTTGGTTTCCCAATATAAACAGGCTTCACTCGTGTTGCCACTTCAAGAAGGGTAATCAGTGAACCAGCACCAGGCAAAAGACCGCGCTCTGTCGGGATGTTGAGGTCAGGATTGGTTCCGATAAAGTGGGCACCTTTTTGAATAGCCAGAGTTGCTGTCGCAAATTTTTCATAGTCAACTTGCCAGTCCAGGCCTACTACCACATAGGCAGGGTTTTCCTTCTTTTCCACATAACCAGCCGCCTTGATGGCTTCCTTGAGCCCTGCTTCTCCGATAACATATACCGTCTTTTCAAGCCCCAAATCGTTCATATAGTCAATGGTTGCCAAAGTCGCTGTGTAGACAGTCGATAGGGGCGTATCGATATTAAAATTCTGAGCCAACATTTCCTGAACACTCTCAGGAGTACGAGTCGTATTGTTGGTCACAAAAAGATAGGGGATATCCCGCTTTTGCAATTCATGGACAAAAGCTTCTCCTGCTGGAATTCGATCTTTCCCCTTATAAATGGTTCCGTCTAAATCAATTAAATAGCCTTTATATTTCATCTATTTCTCCCTAATCCTTCTTCATTTCTTGCCAAGTGATGATAGCTTGGGCATTGGTAGCACCGTCGCTTGTAATCTCATGTTTGCTTTCCAGTCCAGTCCGTTCAACAGCCGATGTAATCACCCCACCTGGTCGAACTTCCTTGACATACTTGAGATTGATTTTCTTGGGAATATATTGGGTCAAAAAATCTGCTCCCATTACCTCAAAAATCCAGTCCAGATATTTACTGTTATTAACATGACCATTCATATCCAAGTCGTAAAAACGAACATGGTAATCCTTGCTGATTGGCGCTTCTAGATTTGCATACTTTGGTCCACGAATAAGCTTTTTATCAAACTCAGACTGGTAAGGAGCCACAATCTCGGGTTCGACAGCTTGGACTTTTCGACTATCTCGATCCATGAGAACAAAGGTCGCCATCATGTGGATAAGGTCCTGTCCCGCTTCATCATAAATGGTAAAGCGACGATAGCAAAAGAGTCGATTGTAGCTCAGGGCTTCCGTTTCGATAGTGATTTCTTCCGCAAAACGAGGCAAACGAACCACCTCAATATCGTATTCTGTGATAATCCAGACCAGATTATAGTCTTCCAAAATAGTCTTATCACTAACTCCCAGTTCAATCGACTGCATCCCTGAAACTTGCAGAGACAGCAAAATCACATCTGGAAGTTTGATATGACCGTTCATATCAGCCATATCAAAAGGAATTTTCATTTTCATTTGATAAGTTAAGCCCATCATCCTACTCCAAAATAAATCGTTCTGCTACGGTGTCTCCCAAAAAGAGACCTCTCTTTGTCATGCGCACGCGGTCACCCTCTATTTGCATGAGACCTTGTTGAACCAAGTCCTTGACAATTTCTCCATAAAGTCCATCAAAAGACCGTCCAAATTTTTCCTCAAATCGCGCCATGGAGACTCCTGATTTCTTGCGGAGGCCCAAGAACATTTCCTCTTCCATTTGTTCCTTTTGACTCAGGTACTCTTCTGTGATGCGCGCATTGCCTTCCTCAACTGCATTGAGATAATGACGAATCGGACCATGATTTTTATAGCGCACTCCATTGACATACCCAGATGCCCCAGCACCGATACCATAGTATTCAGCATTGTCCCAGTACATGAGATTGTGGCGACTTTCAAAACTGGGTTTGGAAAAATTGGAAATCTCATAATGCTCAAAACCAGCTCGCTCCAGCTCTGCAATGATGTACTCAAACATCTCAGCTTCCAGTTCCTCCTTAGGCAGAGGCAATTTCCCTCGTCGCATGCGGTTCATAAAGACCGTATGGTTTTCTAAAATCAAGCTATACAAACTCATATGGGGAATATCCAGTCCAATGGCCTTAGCCACATTTTCCTTGACCTGCTCCATGGTCTGGCCAGGCAGCGCATAAATCAAATCAATGGAGATGTTGTCAAAACCAGCCAGTTTCAGGCGGTCGATATTTTCATAAATATCCTTCTCCAAATGACTGCGACCAATTTTTTTCAGCATCTTATCATCAAAGGTCTGCACACCTAGCGAAACACGATTGACAGCCGAGTTTTTCAAAACAGCTATCTTATCTGCATCCAAGTCGCCTGGATTGGCTTCAATGGTCAGTTCCTCCAAGGCAGACAAGTCCAAGTTTTTAGTCAAGCCATTCAATAACACCTCCAGTTGCGAAGCTGACAAAGCTGTCGGTGTTCCACCACCGATGTAGAGGGTTCGCAACTTTTGAATATCATAAGATTGAAACTCTTCTAACAGATGCTCCAAATAACTATCTACCGGCTGATTCTTGATAAAAACTTTTGAAAAGTCACAATAATAACAAATCTGGGTACAAAATGGGATGTGCACATAGGCTGACGTTGGTTTTTCTGCATAGTAATTATTATACCACAAAGACACGCTACGAGAAAAAAATCACCATCCCCAGATACATAGTCCGTCCAGAGATGGTGATGGTTTATTCTTCTGTTATGTCAATAACAATCTCTTCTGATTCATCAAGAGTTTCGGCCTTTTCTTGCCATTGCTCCTTGAGATTATTGAAGCTATCTTTTGATGCTTCTGTCGCTTGGCGAGCACATGATTTGGCTTGAGCAAGTACACTGTCCACAGTGATTTCACCTGACTCAACCTGTTCTTTGGTTTTCAGAACAAAATCTGTAGCTTGCTCCTTGACTTCTGTCAGTTTTTCACAGACCTGCTCCTTGGCATACTCTGGATCTTCTCTCAAATCATCTAGAAAATCTTGAGCTTGACTGCAAACTTGTTTTCCCTTGTCGCTTGTTAAAAACAAGGCAAGAGCTGCACCTGAAACGGTTCCTAAAAGGATTGAGGATAGTTTACCCATAAGAATTCTCCTTTTTTATTTTTTGAAAAATTTACTTGCGACACGTAGAGCTGACAGACTTGCACCAGTTTTGAGTGTTTTTGAACCAGCTGATGAAGCTTTCTTGCTCAAGACACGCGCATGATCATTGAGGTCTGAAACAGATAGAGATAAATCTGCAACTGCACTAAAGAGTGGATCAATCGTTGCTACCTTGACATTGATATCATCTGCCAAGACATTGACCTTAGCCAGCAATTCATTGGTATGATGCAAGGTCACATCCACATCTGAAGTCAAGGTTTTAATCGTCTTCTCTGTTTCATCGATAACACGACCAAGCTTTTGTACAGTAATGATTAGATAGACTAAAAAGACAATCAAAGCAAGGGCTACAAGAATATATGCAACTTCTAACATTTAATTTTCCTCCTCTGAAATATAGTAAGGGGACTTCTTACGATTTTGATAAAGAATGATAAAAATACCCAGTCCGATAAGAACAACTGATAGCCATTGAGACACTCGAAGACCAAAGAACATGAGGCTATCTGTTCGCATGCCTTCAATAACCATACGACCGAAACCATACCAAATCAAATAAAAGGCAGTGATATGACCTCGTCTAAGGCTCTTCCATTTTCGTCTAAAAATCAGAATCAAGGCAAATCCAAGCAGATTCCATAGAGACTCATAAAGGAAGGTCGGTTGACGGTAGCTCCCATCAATATACATCTGGTCACGGATAAAGGCAGGTAGATAATCCAAATTATCTACTGTAGCCCCGTAGGCTTCTTGGTTAAAGAAATTGCCCCAGCGACCCAAACTTTGGGCAATCATGACGCTAGGCGCCGCAATATCTAGAAAATCCCAAGTATTGATGAGTTTACGATCAGCAAAGACATAGAGTACAAGGGCACCAGTTATCAAGCCACCGTAAATGGCCAAACCACCATTCCAAATGGCAAAAATTTCTCCCAAGTTCTGACTATAGTAATCAAAACGGAAAATGACATAGTAGAGACGAGCTCCTAAAATAGCCAGAGGAAAGGCTACTAAGATAAAATCTAAAATATCGTCTGGTATGACCTTCTTCCTAGGCGCTTCTTTCATGGTCAAATAAACCGCAAGAATCAAGCCTGTTACAATACACAAGGCATACCAACGAATAGCTAGAGGACCTAGATGAATAGCAATTGGATCAAGCATTAGGCACCTCATTTTGAGCAATAAGATTTGTCAAGCGTTCTTCGAACAAACGCGTCGCATCAAAGCCCATTTCCTTAGCACGATAATTCATGGCAGCAGCCTCAATCACAACAGAAATATTGCGACCTGTTTTCACTGGAATGCGGATACGAGGAATGGCTACGCCAGAAATTTCTAATTCCTCTGCGTTGTTTCCAAGACGATCAAAGGTCTTATGCGTATCGTAATTTTCCAAGTAGACAGCCAGCTGGACTTGTGAAGAATCCTTGACCGCACTCGCACCGTAGAGGCTCATAACATCGATAATCCCAACCCCACGAATTTCAATCAAGTGCTTCAAGATTTCAGCAGGTTCTCCCCAAAGAGTTAATTCATCCTTAGAATAAATATCTACCCGATCATCGGCTACCAAGCGGTGACCACGTTTGACAAGCTCCAGACCTGTCTCACTCTTACCGATTCCACTATCACCTTGAATCAAGACACCCATCCCATAAATATCCATCAAAACACCATGAACACTGGTACGTTCTGCCAAACGAGAATCAAGGTAATTAGATAACTCTCCAGACAAACGACTAGTAGCTGTACGACTAGTTAAGATGGCAATCTTACATTCTCTGGCTGCCTTAACATTTCTTCTGGAACCACCAAACCACGAGCAACAATGACCGCAGGTGTCTCAGGTAGAAACATTTTTTTCAAGACTTGGTAACGGTTGTGAGAGGACATTGAAACGAGATAGGACCACTCCTTCATTCCCAAGAGCTGGATTCGCTCTGGCGTATAATAGTCAAAATAACCTGTCATTTCAAGACCAGGTCGCGTAATGTCCGCTGTATTGATTTCCTTTTCAAGCAATTCTGGTTCGCCATAGACAATGTCTAGTCTAAGCTTTTCAATCACTTCTTTTACTAAAACCGACATCATTTCCTCCTTCAAATGAGTTCTTCTTTCTATTATATCAAATTGTAGGAGGATATTTGAGATTTTTGCAGGCTTTGGAGTATTTATTTAAAAGAAAAAGACTAGATTTCTCTAGCCTTTCATTTCTAATTAGAATTTTTTACGTTTACGAGCTGCTTCTGATTTACGTTTACGTTTTACAGAAGGTTTTTCATAGAATTCACGTTTGCGTGTTTCTTGAAGAGTACCAGCTTTAGTAACCGCACGTTTGAAACGACGAAGTGCGTCGTCAAGAGATTCATTCTTACGTACTACTGTTTTAGACATTTTTTTCACTCCCTTCAAGTTCAAGATCTATTCTATTTTACACGTAAAAGGAATAATTGTCAAGAAAAAATGCGGTTTAATTTTGATTTTTTCTTAGGTTTATACAAGAGTTGAAACCACTCATTCCAAAGGGTTTCACTTTTTATTTTTCAAGTAAGCTGAGCGCTTCAGCATCTGCGATAATAGTCACATCAGGGTGATTTTGGAGGCTACTTGCTGGTAGACTCTCAGTCACTGGTCCAGACACTGTTCCGGCAATGGCTTCTGCTTTTGATTCACCATAAGCAAAGAGAAGGATTGACTTGGCATCCAAGATATTTTTAATCCCCATTGAAATGGCTTGGGTTGGAACATCTTCAATCTTGTCAAAGAAACGTGCGTTTGCTTCGATAGTCGACTGGTCAAGTTCGACTAGGTGTGTTTGACTGTCAAATGGAGTACCAGGTTCATTAAATCCGATATGTCCATTGCGACCGATTCCCAAGATTTGAAGGTCAACTGGATGGTCGGCCAAAATTTGGTTGTAGCGTTCAACTTCAGCTTCAGCATTGTCCTTAACCCCACGAGGCAAGAAACTTTCTTTAAATGGTTTTTGGTTAAACAAGTTTTCTTGCATGAAGTAACGATAAGACTGTGGGTTGTCCCCATCAAGCCCTACATACTCATCTAGGTTGACACTGGTTAGATTTGAAAAATCAAGGTCGCTCTCAACAATTTCCTTGTAAAATTCAAGTGGACTACTTCCTGTTGCAAGTCCTAGGGTTTGAGCGCCATTGGCCAATTTTTCCTTCAAAATCTCAAAAGCAACTTTTCCACCTTCGATTTGGTTTTCAACTTTAATAACTTTCATCTTTTCATCCTCCGTTTTAATCTATATTTATTATATGGTATAGACCAATTTTTGTCAAGTGAAAACGATTTAATTTCTAAAAAAAGAGCGTCCAAACTTGAAACATGTTATAATGGATAGGATTAGAACTTAGAAAGAATGAACAGATATATGAATACAGCTGATTTTGATTTCCACTTACCCGAGGAATTGATTGCCCAAACGCCTCTTGAAAAACGAGATGCTTCTAAACTCCTCATTGTCAACCGTGAGACGGGAGAAATGCAGGATAAACACTTCCATTCTATTATTGATATGCTGGAACCTGGCGATGCCCTTGTCATGAATGACACCCGCGTTCTCCCTGCCCGCCTCTATGGTCAAAAGGAAGAAACCGGAGGTCATGTGGAACTGCTCCTGCTCAAAAATACTAGTGGAGATGAGTGGGAAGTTCTGGCTAAACCTGCCAAACGCCTCAAGGTCGGGACTCGTGTCAGCTTTGGTGATGGTCGCCTCAGCGCTGTCGTTACGGAAGAATTGACCCACGGTGGTCGTATTGTCCGCTTTGATTACCAAGGAATTTTCCTAGAAGTTTTGGAAAGTCTGGGTGAAATGCCGCTACCACCTTATATCCATGAAAAACTGGATGACCGCGAACGCTATCAAACTGTTTACGCCAAGGAAAGTGGCTCTGCTGCAGCACCTACTGCTGGTCTCCACTTCACCAAAGAACTGCTGGCAGAAATCCAAGCCAAGGGTGTTCATCTAGTCTATCTGACGCTTCATGTCGGGCTCGGAACCTTTAGACCCGTTTCAGTTGACAATCTGGACGAACACGAAATGCACTCAGAATTCTACCAACTTTCTGAGGAAGCTGCTGCCACCCTTCGATCTGTTAAAGAAAATGGTGGTCGTGTCATCGCTGTCGGAACCACTTCTATCCGCACCTTGGAGACTATTGGTTCCAAGTTTGATGGGCAAATCCAAGCAGATTCTGGCTGGACCAATATCTTTATCAAACCTGGCTATGAATGGAAAGTTGTCGATGCCTTCTCAACCAACTTCCACCTGCCAAAATCAACTCTGGTTATGTTGGTTTCTGCCTTTGCAGGTCGTGAATTAGTCTTAGATGCCTACCACCATGCCATTCAAGAACACTATCGCTTCTTTAGTTTTGGCGATGCCATGTTTATCTATTAATTTTCACAATCAAAAAAGCGCATATTATCAAGGTTTTATAAAGCCTGATATTATGCGTTTTGTAATGAATTAAAAATTCGTTAGTCTGTTCTCAAACTCGGATCTTTCAAACTCTGAACACTGGCATTGATCACTGCTCCGACAATCAAAATCTTAGCGATGAGAATAAACCAAAACATCATAACCACCACGACGATGGAACTGAAGAAACGGACGTCCACGAGGTGATTAACATAGTTGTTGACATAGACTGAAAAAATATTGAGCAGTAATACCAGAGTCAACAAGACAAAGGTACTACCTGGTAATACATTTCGAATTCGTCGCACCTTAACATTGGGCAGGAAATAATAAATCATAACCAAGATGGCAAAAATCAAGGCATAGACCAAGGGGCCTGTCAGGTCTTGCAGATAAGCAAAGAGAGGACTATCCGATTGCCAGTAGCTTTTGATAAGGTTGAGGAGCATGCGACCAAAGACACTCAGAAAGAGAGCTAAAGCAAAGAGAATCTGCAGACCAAAACTGACAAACAAACTCATGAGCTGATGAGAAATCATTCCACGATTTTTAGCTACTCCGTAAGCTTTATTAAAGGCTTTCTGCAAGAAGTTCATGGATTTTGAAAAGGTCCAGAGGGCTGACAAAACCGCAAAACTCAACAAACCCGTTGAAGGTTGGGTCAGCACCTCTGTAATAATCTTTGCGACCACATCATAAACCGTATCTGGCAAGAATTCACTGACAACCTTTAAAAAATTAGAAACTGGAATCTGAAAATAGGGGAGGATATTGACCACCACCAAAAGCAGGGGGAAAATCGAAATCAACCAATAGTAGGCCACTGCGACGCTGGTCAACTCACTATCTGATGCTTGATAATAATGCAAAAAAGCTTTTACTAAAGGCTTGTCTATCAGCTCTTTCCACCACTTCTTCATGTCACACTCCTTCACTTACAATCTTGATTAATTTCTTCTTACCAATTCCATCATATCATAAGGCAGAGTATTGGCAGCTTCCTTCAGAGAATAGTTCTCTAAGTTATTCACATTTTGTCGTAATTTCTTGGCATACTTGGCCGTAATCAATCGTTTTTCTTCGTATTCGAAAATCAACTTGCGCTCCAGATAATAGCCTCTCAGCATTTCATCGATATTGTTGGGCTTGACGCGATTGATAACCCGTTCGACAAAGGCACCACTGGTGATGATAGCTGTTTCTCGGAGACGAGAATCCTGCATGAAGCTGATTAAAGAACTCTTATAAACCCCTTTAAGGTTCTCCAGACTTTCGATAATCATCTCTGTATTTTCTAGATAGAGCTCTGCAATTTGGTCATAGTCAAGAGCTCTGAGTTTCTGCGATTCTTCATTTTTCCAACTGCGGAAGGTCTTGCCAAAGGTAAAGACTTCATGAAGGAGAAAACGTAAAATCCGCAAGGAGACAAGGAAGTAATAGGTCAATCTTGAAGCAAACTTGCGATTGATACCTTGTTCCATGTTTTTCAGATAACGTTGGTAGACCCTATAAGCACGCTCACTCATCTTGCCTTCTTCATAAGCCTGTTCCAAACCATCACTTTCAATACTGAGGATGAGAAGTTTCAAGGCCTCCCAGTCTTCTTGAGCCCCCTTATTTTCTTGATTCAGGATAAGGTTCTCTATTCGTCCATGGTAATTGTCAATAGCCACATAAAGGGGAAGTTTATTTTTAGTGTCTTCCAACTCTTTTTCCAACTCTATCGTTACTTCATTCAAATAGCGATATGCATGAGATAATCCTTGCTTTCTTCCTGTTCATCCGAAAGATGAGGCAAGACCAAGAGACCTGTTAAAAAGCTGACAAGCGTCACACCTGCGACAAGGAAAAGCAAGAGAGGATACTCCTGCTCTAAATTACTTGGTATCAGAAGAATCGTAGCAATCGACACCGTTCCCTTAACACCTGAGAAGGTCAAAAGAAGCATGTCCTTCATATACTTATTTAGCTTTTTCTTGAGACGTCTAGTCCTATAGGCATAATAGCCATAAATCATGACAAAACGAATGGCAAAGAGGACAAAGGTAAGGGCTATAAGAGATACCAATAACAGTAAGGGATTATAGATTGGATTGGTCAAGATAGGCTCTGCTATCATTTCCAGCTCCATCCCTAAAATCACGAAGACAGAACCGTTGAGCATAAAGTTCACTGTATGCCAGACCGTCTCAGTCACCGTATCCACTTGGGCTTCGAGGAGCGTAATTTTCTTAAATCGGCTTGCCTTTAAAATGCCAGCAACCACAACAGCAATAATTCCTGAAACATGGACTTCTTCTGCCAGGAAGAAAGTCACCAGAGGCAAACTCAATTCTAATAAAAGCTCGCTAGCAATATCTGTTGCTCTCACACTTAGCAAGAAGGTGTGGAGGAAACGGTTGGTCATGGCTGTTAAAAAGCCAATTAAAAAACCGCCTAGGATTGAAAAGATGAGCGAACTACTCGCTTGCCCAAGGGAAAGGCTCCAGTTGTCCAGGCTGTCAAGGCCACCTGAAAGGCAACCAAGCCAGAAGCATCATTCAAGAGACCTTCACCCTTAAGGATATTGGACACTCGCTTAGGAAAGCTAAAGCGCTCTGAAAGAGAGGCAAAGGCCACCAAATCCGTTGGCCCAAGGGCTGCCCCAACAGCCAAGCAAGCCGCCAAGGGAAGGCTGAGCCAAAGAAAATGGGCCAAGCCACCCAAACTCAGGGTCGAGATGAAAATCACTGGAAATATGAGATAAACAATGATTCGCCAGTGTTTTAAAATAGCCGTAATATCTGCTTCCTCCGACTCTCGGAAAAGCAAGGGCCCGATAACCAGAGCCAAAAACAACTCTGTATTGAGGTGAAAGTCGGTATTGGGTAAAAAGAGACCAATCACGATTCCCAAAAGAATTTGCACCAAAGGGAGAGGTAAAAAGGGCAGGAGCTTATTGGTTGTACTTGAGACAATCAAGACCAGTAAAAATAGGATGAGGTAAATCAGTAATTCCACGCACGTCCTCCTTAATCTTTTTTACAACAAGATTCAAATATCTCCTTCTGCTCTTTGATTTTTTGGTCAATCTTGGAACAATCCTTGTGCTCAATTTTTCTCTGGCACCGTTCCATTTCAAGAGCAACTAATTTTTTCTTGATTTTAAGCATTTTTTTGCTCATATGTGCTTGATCTAACACCCCCACCGCTCGTTCGTGGTGGGTTGATTCAACAAAATTCTGGCGCATGGCATCCAGCTTTTCACGTAGGTATTGTTTATCCATGTCTATATCTCTCTAATTTTTCAATCATCACTAAAAATGGTGGGTTGTTGACTTGGTTTAAAGTTCGGTAAATGGCAGCTGTGTACTCTTGTTGGTTCAACTGACTGACAAAATCCAAGACAGCATCCCTCTCGAGGTCGCCTCCTTCATGTCCATAGTAGATCATGATGGCAATCCGTCCCCCTTTGACAAGCAAATGACACAGCTTTTCTAAGGCTTCAATCGTTGTCTGAGGTTGGGTAATGACTGACTTATCAGCTGACGGCAGATAGCCCAGATTGAAAATTCCTGCCTTGGCTTCTGTCACAAACTGGTCCAGTGTCTCATGGCCTTGCAAGATTAACTGGGCATTTGTCAGGCCAGCTTGGTTCAAACGCTCTTGCGTCTTTTCCAAGGCTTGCTCTTGAATATCAAAAGCATAGACTTGCTTAGCTAGCTTGGCTAGAAAAAGCGTGTCATGACCATTTCCCATGGTCGCATCCACTACGATATCATCCTGAGTTACAACCTCAGCTAAAAAATCATGTGCCATTTCAAGTGGTCTTTCATTTTCAAACTCCTGTTTTACAGCCTCGCATCCTTGAACGCTTCCACGACGTCTCATTTCAGTTTCAATAGCATTTAGAACTTCCCATTTATTGAGGCTCCACATCGGCCCAATCAGCATATCTCTAGGTGCATCTCCCGTGATTCGATGGATGACAATATGTTTGGGAATGATTTCCAGTTGGTCACAGATGACCTTAACATATTCGGCCTGACTCATCAGTTGTAAGCGTCCCTCATGGTAATCCCGTTGCATACGTGTATTTGTCATGAGGTGAAGCAAGTGCAGTTTAATTCCTTGAATATCGTTATCCGTAACACAGCGGCGGACATTTTCAATCATCATCTCATGGGTTTCACCAGGCAAACCATTGATCAAATGGGAAACAATCTCAATTTTTGGATATTTCCTCAAACGCTTGACCGTTTCCACGTACAATTCATAGGAATGGGCACGGTTAATCAGGTCAGAGGTTGCTTCATAAGTAGTCTGCAAGCCCAATTCAACCGTCACATGCATGCGCTCCGATAACTCAGCCAAATATTCAATGGTTTCGTCTGGTAAACAGTCTGGGCGCGTTCCAATATTGATTCCTACTACACCTGGCTCATTGATGGCCTGCTCATAGCGCTCCCGAATCACTTCCACCTTTTCATGGGTGTTGGTAAAATTTTGAAAATAAACCAGATACTTCTGAACATCTGGCCACTTGCGGTGCATAAAGTCAATTTCCTTATAAAATTGCTCACGGATAGGCGCGTCCGGTGCTACGATAGCATCTCCAGAACCGGAAACCGTACAAAAAGTACAGCCCCCATGAGCCACTGTTCCATCACGATTGGGACAGTCAAATCCCGCATCAATAGGGACTTTAAAGGTCTTTTCTCCAAAGAGTTTTCGATAATAATCATTCAAGGTGTTATAAGATTTCATAACTTTCATTATAACAAAAAACAACCACAATCTCAAAAGCCTGACTTTCCTATAAATTCCTCTGTTTCTCGTTTCCATTAGCGATTTTTTATGATACAATATGGATATGATTTTAATGAAATTAGCATCTATTTTATTATTGATACTGACCTTAGTAGTCTGCATTATCATAACCAAACTTTTTAGATTAAAAAAACTAGGACGAAACTTTGCGGATTTGGCTTTTCCAGTCTTGGTATTTGAGTATTACTTGATTACAGCTAAAACCTTTACCCATAATTTCCTCCCTAGACTAGGCCTAGCCCTCTCTCTCCTAGCCATTATTCTCGTTTTTTTCTTCCTTTTGAAAAAACGCAGTTTTTACTATCCTAAATTCATCAAATTTTTCTGGCGTGCAGGATTCTTATTAACCCTTGTCATGTATATCGAGATGATTGTTGAATTGTTCTTAATGAAATAATTGAATCCCTAAACATTTTCTAGGGATTTTTGCTTTCTCTACAAAATAAGGTAGATAATAACACTATACAATTTTATACAAAGAAAATCCCTTAGAAACTTATATTCCAAGGGATTTATCTTCTATCTAAGACAAGATTTTCTCGCTAGTCTTTAATGATAAAGAAGGTATCAAAATTTCTAATCTTCTTTTTTACCTTTAGTGGCTACTAATCCTGCACTCAAACCGAGAAGAGCTAAGCCTGCTGCTACTGCTGCTTGGCTTGCCGCACTTCCTGTATTTGGTAACTGCACTTTATTAGCTTGACCGGCTTTACTTGAAGCGATTTGTTTTGTATCTGCTTTTTCTGACACTTGTGGTTTTGTAGCTACCGGCTGTACTGGTTTCGTTGTTTCACCAGCTGTACCGACTTCTATGATGCGATCCTGAGCCATAACTTTATCATAGCTATCCTTTTCAGTTCGCTTACCATTTTCAACCTCGATTAAGTGAACACGGACTCCTTGTCTTCCTTCTTGGAGGACTCGAGTTTGATCTACTGGAAGTTTATCGTTCTTTTGTTCCTGAACCTTGAAATCGATTGTTTCTTCTTCAATTACAAGTTCTGGTCTGTTAAGCACAAGATTCTTAACTTCGTCTTCTGGAAGAGAGGTGCCTGGTTGCGTTCCAACTTCTAGGATACGATCTTGAGCAACAACTTTATCATAAGTTTCTTTAAGTTGGCGTTTTCCGTTTTCCACTTCGATCAAGCGAACACGGACTCCTTGTTTTCCTTCTTGAAGAACACGGGTTTCACCTAGATACAACTTATCAGACTTACGTTCCTGAACCTTAAAGTCAATGGTTTCTTCTTCGACTACAAGTTCTGGTCTGTTAAGGACAAGATTCTTCACTTCATCTTCTGGAAGGGCGGTGCCTGGTTTCGTTCCAACCAAGACGATGCGGTCTGTCGGTGCCTCTACCACTTCATGGAGTTTTTCTTCCTTACTTCCATCAGAATTAATTGCTGTAAAGATACGTTCCTTACCAACTTTTCCTTCTTGTTCTACACGAGTCTCACCTAGATAAAGTGTTGAATCTTTTTTCTCAACTGTCTTGTAGGCCAAATCGTTTTCAACAAATTCAAGTTTTGGAAGTTCCTCCTGTACAGCAGCAACTGTCTTCTCAGAAACTGGTTTTTCCTTAGTCAACTGGATACGGTATTCCTTAACTTGTTTTCCACTTTCTGAAACGAGCGAACAAGTACTGGAAGGCTGTCTTCTCCACTATCTACAACTGTTGAAGCTACTTGATTGGTTTCTTCAACTGAGACTTTTGGACGTTGACCTTTATAGGTAATTTGATAATCTTGACGATTTTCAGCGAAATCAGGAAGTTCTTTTCCATCTACAAGAATCTTCGATTGAGTACTTTCTTGAGGCAATTCACTTGGTGCAAGGAAGGTCATCTCAATCATCGCAACACCGCTCTTATCTGCTTTACGCTCCATACGCCATCTCATGGCTTTAGCTTTGACAGCTTTAAATGTTACGTTGATTTCATCACCAGCTGCAATGTCTTTATCCACACGATAAGGAACAGCTTCCCAATTTTCTGGATTGTTAAATGGATGTCCAGATTCGTAAGCTTGGTAGTTTGAATAGTAGGTCGGCACTTCAAAGTCTGGGCCAATATAACGTTCCAAAACAAGTTTAGATGGTGCATCTGTACCACTATCTGCAAAGAAGTGAAGTTTGGCTTGCGCAACAGTCCGCTCTACAATCTTACCATTTTCACGGAAGATGACGCCTGCTGATACTTCTGGATTGGTAGACGGTCTTGCAGACCAGTTTGTCCAACGACGATTTTCAGAGTGATCTCTATCATTGATATAGTCTACACGGTCATGAGAACTGTCGTCAATATCATTAGTTGCTGAAGCAAAGGCCTGGTTACTGTTTTCATCATAGTTAGGGTTATCTGAAAGAGCCTCACCAAGTTTATCTGTCACTCGTACAGTGAACTCTGCAGTAAGATTGCTACCAAGGACACGACCTCGAACAGTAAATTGACCTGCTTTTGTCAGATTTTCTGCTGGAACTTCTTCCCATTCAACTGTCAGGTCTTTTGTTTCGTAGCCGTCTTTACCTGTGAAGTAAACCGGAACCTTAGTTGGCAATTCAAGTGGTTGGTCTAGTTGCAACAAGCGAGCTTGTTTAACTGCAGCAACTGGTTTACGAGAAAGTAAGTCTTTATCCTTAGTGAAGTGCAGACGGTATTCTCCTAAGATGTCGCCATTTTCAGCTTTCGCGATGACACGAACTGGCTCACCTTCACGAACACTTGGAACGACGGTTGCGAGACCATTGTTGCTAACACTTGCTGTGACTGCGGGAACTTTTCCATCTACAGACTCAAGGTAGTAGTCTGTCAAATCAGGGTTGAAGTTTGCTAAGTCTTTGCCGTCAACTTGTATTCTTGTTTGTCCTTGTTTGGCTGCCGCAACTTGTTTCGCAAAGATTTGTACTTCTGTGATAGACGTTCCACGCTTGTTATCTGCTTTAACCATGCGAATGCGAACAGCATAGGTTTCAACTTTATCAAAGCTAAAGTGATTCATTTCTCCAGCCTTGAGTTGTTCTGGAGCTTTTAGATTAGTCACTTGTTTCCAATTAGCAGGATCATTAAAGACATGGTTTTCATTACCGACAAAGCTAGGATTCTTAGGAGCTGTTGGAACAGTCTTACCAACATAATACTCTATCACATAAGATTTCGGTGCACCGACTCCATGGTCTTCGTGGAATCCGACACTTAGATTATCAACGGAGCGTTTACTCAAGATACCTGAATCTCCAAACAGAACACCAACCGAAGCTTCTGGATTACTACGATTCCAGTTTGTCCAACGATTGGCTGGTCGGTCATTAAAGGAAATCAATTTATCGTTGACATTTGAAACAGGGTCGGTTGGATTTGAATCTGAAGCAAAGGCAAGTGGCAATTCTGAACCGGTCCATTGGTCTGAAATGTTTGCACCTTGCTCAGTTTGAGCAGATACGCGAACATGAAGTTTAGTTGTTAATTGAGTACCTTCTAAGCGACCGTCAACTGTAAAGACACCTTCCTTAGCGTATTGCTCTGGACGAATCGCATCCCATGCAACCTTAGCTGATGAAACGTGACCATTTGAATCATATGTACGAACGCTTTCTGGTAATTGTGGTGCTTCTGCGATTGGAGTTGTCACACTAACTTCTTCAACTGAAACGATACCTTCTACAGATACTTTAGCACGCGCTTCCAGGTCAATGCCTTCAACTTTACCTAACACTTCAAAGCTTTGATAGTGGTCTAGTTTTTCTTTCGGAATAGCTTGCCAAGTGACTTTGTGAGTTTTAGGGAAACCTTTGTCATACTCAACAGTTACTGTTGATGGAAGAGTAGGTTCTTGATGTAAATCTGTCACTACATTTACAGGACGGATGGATTGCGCAATCTTCTTCTCAGTATTGGCTTGGATGGTGAGTTCAACTTGGCCTTTAGCCCCCTCATATTCAGCTTTCAGAGTAAGTGCTCCTGGTTTATGCAACTCAAGCATTCCTTTTCGGACTGCAACTTCCCCTTCACCGCTTGTAGAGAAGCTCACCTTATCAGCTGGTAATACAGCTTGCGTTCCATCTTGATAATGAGCTCGAACCGACAAGTTGACTGTTTGGTCTTCTTTGAGACCGTCAGCTTGCTCAACTTGTAAGCTCAAGTGGTCAATTTTCGGTGCTTCTTCAAGGAATTGAATCGCATAGGTTTGAAGAGGGCCACCATCTTTAGGCTGAACAAAGATGCTCGCACGCATGCCGTTTGCTGCGCTTGCTTGAAGAACTGTAACATCAGCATTTTCAGCACTTGCTGTGACTTCTGGCAATTGGGCACCATAAGCAAGAGTGCGGTATTGCATTGGTTGTTGACTAGTAAGCCCTGTTACTGCCTCACCACCAACAGTAACAGTTGGCACTACAGGTGCTGCAGCTTTTCCTTCTTCTACCACAAGGGTTGCATGAATAGTTTCTCCAGCTAACTGACCAGTCATTTGAATACGTGATCCTGCTACTGAAAGTTTGGCTTTATCTGCTTCCGCAATCTCCCAGCTATCTACTTCGTACTCTTGTACACTTCCATCGGTTACAAGTATTGACACATATTTATCTACAGTGTTCAAATCTGCTCCTGGAGCAACACGTTTAACTGTTGGTAATTCTTTCGCAATTGCTAGAACCTCAACACGAGCCTCTACCTCACGTCCATTTGCTGTACCTTTAGCAGTCACAACTCCTGCTTGACTAACATCGACTTGAGACCAAGTTACTGGAAGTTTTTCACGACTACCATCGCTGTATACAAAACCTACTGTTTTCGGCATTTTTGGATCTTTACCAATTAATGTACGAACTCTTGCTACTTCTGTCCCTAAAACAGTTTTTTCTTGTCCTTCTTTTTACCAGTAAAGACAGTTACTTGACTAGATTTCAAGAGATCTGAATGGGCTGTCAGTGTGAATTTACCTGCTTGTTCAGTTGATTTGACAATGGCAACACCTTTACCATTAAATGCTTTACGAATCCAAGAACCATCTGCTTGCGCCTTATAGCGTTCACGGCTGGCTTGTTCCCCGTTATCGACACCGACAAGTTGGCCTTGTCCGTGCAATTGGAAGCGAACCAGATTATTGGCAGTTGGTACTACATTCCCTTGACTGTCAACAATTTCATAGTAGATGTATGTCAAGTCTTTTCCATCTGCTGCGATTGCATGATCTTCTTTGATAAGACGAACAGCCGCTGGCTTACCAGCAGTCGTAATCTTGTCACGTGCAATTTCTTTACCAGCTTCATCACGAGCAATTGCTTCCAAGGTACCTGGTTGATAAGCAACTTTCCATTCAAGATAAAGTTCATTAGCATTAGCACCTTCTTGGTAAGTTCGTCCATCGCTAGTTTGTTTTTTGTTGAAAGTCTTAAGACCGAGAGATTTTCCATTCAAGAACAATTCTACACTTGCAGCATTAGAATAAGCACGTACAGGGATTTTATTTTCCGCGTCTGCTACATTGTCTATCAACTCTTTGTTTTCCCAGTTCCAGTGAGGAAGAAGGTGAACCATTGGTTTTTTCTTGGCAGAAACCCATTGACTTTGGTAAAGATAAAAATCATTTTTTGGAATACCTGCAGTATCTACGATACCAAAGTAAGAGCTTTTAACTGGCGTGTTGTTTTGGTTGTGCCATGGAGTTGGTTCACCGATATAGTCCGTACCTGTCCAAATGAATTGACCAGCATAGCCAGCATTGTCACGGTCAAATGTCCATGAAGCAGTTGCCGTTTTACCCCAACCAACACGGTCATTTCCATAATCTGACTGTTCATAGTTACGCCATGACTGATTACTTTGTACCCACTCACGCTCTGGGTGGAAGTAACTTCCTCTTGTACGCGTTGCTGAAGATGTTTCTGACCCATAAATCAACCAGTTTGGATGCAGCTCTAAGGGCTTTGTAATTATCTTCAGAGTAGTTAAATCCAACAGCATCGAGTTCATCAGCAATTTTTTCATGCTCACCGCTACCATTACCGAAACGGAACTTATCTGCTCCCATGGTAACATAACGAGTTTTATCAACATCCTTGATAACTTTGACTAGACGTTTAACAGTCGCTAGAGAATGAGGATCCCCATTTGCTTCACCGATTTCATTTCCGATTGACCACATAAAAACAGCAGGATTATTTTTGTCTCTCTCTACCATAGTACGTAAATCGTAGTCGGACCATTTTTCACCTTTTTTAGCCTCAGGATGGGTAGCATCTTTTTCAAAGAAACGTCCGTAGTCATAAGGTTTCTTTCCACCATACCAAGTATCAAAGGCCTCTTCTTGAACAAGTAAGCCAAGTTCAGCTGCAATCTGTAAAGTCTGAGGACTTGCTGGGTTGTGAGTCGTACGAATCGAATTCACCCCCATTTCCTTCATCTGTTTCAGTCTACGGTACTCAGCCTTGTAGTTTTCTTCTGCTCCAAGCGCTCCGTGGTCATGGTGCAAGGAAACTCCATGGAATTTAATGCGTTCACCATTCAAAGAGAAGCCCTCATTTGGAGTCCAGTTATAATATCGGTAACCAAACAGATCTTTCTTAGCATCAACTAATTGACCGTCCCGGTAAACACGTGTAACTAATTCATACAAGGCCGGTTTGTCATTTAAAACTGTCCAGAGTTTTGGTCTTTCAACTTCTAAAATCGCATCAAGACTAGTTACTTCATGTGCTTTCAAGGTACGGCTCTCTGTACGTACTAGACCTGTCACAGCCTGACCACCACGTTCAACGATTTGATATTCTGCTACAAGTTGATGGTCTTTGTCGTCCGTATTGACAATTTTGCTGGTCACATGAGTTTCAACCTTGCCGTGTTGCTGTTGTTCTAGTTTTGGCGTTAAGATGGTTGTCCCATTTTTCTCAACATGAACTTTATCTGTCACTTGTAAAGTCACATCACGGTAAATACCGCTACCTGAATACCAACGGCTGCTTGGTTGTTTGTTGACTGCATGAACAGCAATTACATTCTCACGTCCATCTTTGTTCAAATAGTTAGTGATGTCATATGAAAATTGGTTATAACCATTTGGGTAATGACCCACTAACTGACCATTGACATAAACTTGAGAATCCATGTAGACGCCATCAAAAGTGAGGCGAACATTTTTCTTGAGATCTTTTTCATCTAGTTTGAAAGTCTTGCGATACCAAGCTTCCCCACCGTTAAGCTGTCCACCTTCATTTTGTGCAGGAGATTCATGATCAAAATCATTAAAGATACTCCAGTCATGCGGTAAATCTAATTTTTTCCACGTAGATACATCTGCATCCGGTTTAATGGCTTCCTTAGAATTTGCATTGAGTTTAAAGTGCCAATTTTGGTTAAAATTCACTTTTCTGTCTTCAATCATTTGGTTGACTTCTTCATTTGTCACAGCTTTAACATCTTCCTTGAGCGGTTTTTCTTGACTTGAAGCTTGTGATTCTATCTTTGGAGCTTTTTCTTCAGATTTTGAAGATGCTTTTTCCTCTTTTGGAGTCACTGCTTCATCTTCTTTCTTCTCAGATGAAATAGACTCAGTGGCACTAGGTTGTTTTTGTGCTGTACTTTCAACTATATTTTTAGTTTCCAAAGCTTGATCAACCTTTTCTTCTACTATCGGTTTTTCCTCTTTAGGTTTCTCAGCAGTACGAGTAATAGGTGTTTCATCCGCATTAACTACAGATTCTCCAGCTATATTTCCTGCGAATAGAACTGCACAAGTTCCAATCATTACTGAGCAAGCTCCTACAGCAAATTTACGAATGCTATAGACTCTTTTCCGATTCCAATGGCTTTTTTCCATAAAATCCTCCTTTTAGTAATCGCTTTCATTTTTATGTAAGCGCATACTTTTAATAGTCTTTTACCCTTATTTTATTAAATAATATAGGAATTTTCAATACTCTAGCATATAAAATAATATTTTTGATTGTTTTTTCTAAAATTTGTAGAAGAATTTTTAAAAAACTGAATGTAGTTTTAAAAGAAAAAATACTTATTAACCTTTAAATTAAAAGAAGTAAAAAAGTCCCTTTAAAAGGAACTTCTACTATTTATAATTAAAAGTTTCCCCTGCCAGCTTATCAGCTAGCTTTGGAAAAAGAGTATAAAACTTATGGGCTAGGTTCAACAACATCGGGAGATTGAGTTCTCGTTTGTTTTTTCCTATAATCTTGACAATCTTTTTAGCCACTGCATCTGGTTTCAACAGGAAGCGTTCAACCGACTTGAGATAGCTTCCATCTGGGTCGGCTTGGTCGAAAAATCCTGTGCGGATTGGTCCTGGATTGACAGTCGTTACGTAAATACCATAAGGCATCAGTTCGAGGCGTAAGGCATTTGAAAAACCAATGGCCGCAAACTTGGTAGCAGAGTAGAGACTAGACTTACCAGTAGCGATCAAACCTGCCATGCTAACAATATTGATGATATGGCCTTTTCGACTTTCCTTCATTCGAGCCGCAAGGCGTCGAGATAGATTCATCAGGGCAAAGGTATTGACCTCGAACATCTGATGAATATCTTGGTCAGAAATCTGGTCAAATTCCTCAAAAATCCCGTAACCAGCGTTGTTAATCAAGACATCAATCTTGCCATAGCGAAGATAGAGGTTAGCAACCAAGGTTTCTAGGGCTGAGTCATCAGTAATATCGATTTCAATCAATTCTACCTGTGGATGATTTCCATAGAGATTAGCTAATTTTTCCTGACTTCTACCAAGTAGGATAAGTTGGTCGTCAGGCAAACCTTTGACCATTTCTTGAGCAAGTCCACCACTAGCTCCTGTTATCAGAATCGTTCTCATTTTTTCCTTTCTGTAGATCTTAGATTTCCACTTCTTCTAAGTCTTTGACCACGTGGACATTTTCAAAGATAGTAGCTGCATCTTTTTTGAGCTTGCTGATATCTTTTGAGAGGAAACGGGCACTGATATGGTTGAGCAAGAGACGTTTGGCTCCTGCTTCGACTGCCACCTGCGCTGCCTGCATATTGGTTGAGTGACCATGGTTACGAGCAATTTTTTTCATCACCCTTGCCATAAGTCGATTCATGGACAAGGACATCGGCATTGACAGCTAGACGCACACTGGCATCCGTTTTTCGAGTGTCTCCTAAAATAGTGATAATCTTACCTGGACGTGGAGCTGAGATATAGTCAGCTGCCTTGATTTCAGTACCGTCTTCGAGAACAACGTCCTGACCGTTTTTGATTTTCCCAAAAAGTGGGCCAAATGGGACACCAGCAGCCTTGAGCTTTTCAGCATCTAAGGTACCTTCTAGGTCCTTTTGCATGACACGATAGCCAACGCAGAAAATAGTGTGGTCCAACTCCTCTGCATACACTGTGAATTTATCGGTCTCAAGGATTTTTCCTAAAGAATCTTGGTCAAACTCATGAAAATGAATACGGTAAGGCAGGCGCGAACCTGACACACGAAGGCTGGTTAAGACAAAGGACTTAATCCCTTGAGGTCCATAGATTTCCAAATCCGTCTGCTCTTCATTAGCCTGAAAGGCTCGACTAGAAAGGAAACCTGGTAAGCCAAAAATGTGGTCTCCATGCAGGTGGGTGATAAAAATTTTGCTGACCTTACGTGGTCGAATTGTGGTTTCCAGAATGCGATTTTGCGTTCCTTCTCCACAGTCAAATAGCCAGACTTCGTTAATCTCATCCAATAATTTCAGAGCGAGACTTGAAACATTGCGGGCTTTAGAGGGCTGACCTGCCCCCGTTCCTAAAAATTGAATATCCATTCGATACTTTCTAATTAATCAATATATAACATGGCTGTGCGGTTTTCCGATCGGAAATAGCGCTTGCCAGAAAAAGCTGTGGCTTCTTGTAATAACTCCTCTTGGCTGTAGCCTTTGAGACGCTTACGACCGTCAGTCAAGCTTTCCAAATCTGTCAAAGCTGTAAGTTTTTCCACGCTAACAACTTCCTCGTCCTCGACAGCCTTCATGTAAATCTTGCCAGACTCCTCAAAGACTAGCTGATGAGGGAAAATTTGCGCAATTTCAAAGAGCAAGTCTTCTGAAATAACCTCTTTATTTTCAGAGAAAATTCGACCCAGACCCTCACTCTCATAACAAAAACCAAAGGATTTACCATACAGATTAAGCCGAATAAAAGGCTTATTTTCTAGGTTGAAACTCGGCTCAGTATTGTAAAGATTCAGTTCCTGACTGAGTTCCGCAAAATAATCCGTCGCTGCTTCAGGACTCTTTTTCTGATATAGTTCTGCAAAGTAAGCATTGACTACGCTGGGCGGAGGGGTGATAAGAGCCAACTGCTCCTGCTCTGTCTTGCCAGCTAGAAGCTGATCCAGATAGACCTTGTCTAGACTTGTATAGCCTCCATATTTTAGAGCCAAAGTTTTGATATCAGTCATAAAATTCTTCTAACCTCCATTTGTTTTTCTCAGAAATGTAGCCTGTAATCACTTCGCAGTCCTCCTGATAATCACGTTCTTCCAGAATCGCGACACTTTCTAAATCATGAATCTTGTAGGACTTTGAAAAAGGCACGCGCAGAGTAAAGGATTCAAAAATATTCTTGATTTTCTCTAAAAATAGTGCCTGCAAGTTCTCGCGACTATCCTCAGACTTGGCAGAAATGAGGGCATAAGGAGTTTGGGTCGGCGTAAAATCTTCGACCAAATCCGCTTTATTATAAAGGGTCAGGCGAGGAATGTCCTCCATGTCCAGGTCTTTCATGATGGAAAGGACTGTTTTTTCATGCTCCTCATGGTAAGGATTGCTGGCATCGATAACATGAACCAGAAGGTCCACATGCTTGCTTTCTTCCAAGGTTGACTTAAAACTGGACACCAACTCTGTCGGCAAATCTTGGATAAATCCAACGGTATCTGTCAAAGTTACTTGGAGATTGCCCCCCAGATGGATGCTCTTCGTCGTCGCATCCAGGGTCGCAAAAAGCTCGTCAGCCTCATACTGGGTCTTACTGGTTAAGGTGTTCATGATAGTTGACTTCCCAGCATTGGTGTAACCAATCAAACCAATCTTGAAGGTGCTTGACTCCAAACGTTTTTCTCTGACAGTCGCCCGATTTCTCAACCACCTTGAGTTGGCGCTCGATATCCGTGATTTGATTGCGAACGCTACGACGGTTCAGCTCCAGCTGGCTTTCACCAGGTCCACGGGAACCAATTCCCCCTGCCTGACGGCTGAGCATAATTCCCTGACCAACCAAGCGAGGCAAGAGATATTTGAGCTGGGCTAGGTGGACTTGGAGTTTCCCTTCATGACTTCGAGCCCGCATTGCAAAGATATCCAGAATCAACTGCATACGGTCAATGACCTTGACACCGAGAACTTCTTCTAAATTGACATTTTGCCTTGGCGTCAGACGGTTGTTGACGATGACAGTGGTGATTTCTTCTGCATCCACCATAAGCGCAATCTCTTCTAACTTACCAGATCCGACGAAGGTCTTGGAATCATATTTTTCACGTTTTTGTCTGTAGCTATCTACAACGACTGCCCCAGCTGTCTTGGCTAGACTGGCCAATTCTTCCATAGAGAGATCAAAATTGTCCATGCCCTGCAATTCCACACCGATGAGAAGGACGCGTTCCTCTTTTTTCTCCGTTTCAATCATCTAAAAACTCCTCTATCTGGCTTAAAATGCGGTCCTGCACGCCAGGCTCTCCTATCTGATAAAAGGTGACCTGCATGCGATTACGGAACCAGGTCAACTGACGCTTAGCAAACGACGAGTCGCCTGTTTGAGACTCTCACTAACTTCCTCCAAGGTCTGCTCTCCACGGAAATACGGAAAGAGTTCCTTATAGCCAATTCCTTTAGCAGCCTGCACATCTGGATAGTGGTCAAACAACCGCTTGGCCTCATCCAAAAGCCCAGCCTCAAACATCAAGTCCACGCGGTGATTGATACGTTCATATAATTGACTGCGTTCATCATCCAAGCAGATAATCAGTGGTTCATACAGACTCTCCTGATTTTCCAAATCCTGACCAAAATGGGCAATCTCCAAGGCACGCATAGCACGACGACGATTAAACTGGGGAATCTCAAGATCTGCTTGCTCCACAAGATGGGCTAGTTCCTCATCTGTATAAGGCTCCAAGCTAGCCCGATAGGCCAAAATTTCCTCATGGGGAGTCTCCCCACCCAGATGATATCCTTCTAGTAGACTCTGTATGTAAAGCCCTGTTCCACCAGCGATAATAGCAAGCTTGCCACGGCTGTGAATCTCCTCAATAGCCATCTTAGCTTCTGAAACAAAATCAAAAGCCGAGTAAGACTCGGTTACTTCTCTAACATCGATTAAATGATGGGGAACAGCTACCTGCTCTTCTGGATTAGCCTTAGCCGTCCCTATATCCAGACCTCGATAGACTTGTTGGCTATCTCCACTAACCACTTCGCCATTAAAACGTTCGGCCACTTCAATAGCAAGAGCTGTTTTTCCAACAGCAGTCGGTCCAACAATCACAATTATTTTTGTTTTCATCTTTTTTCCTTGAAAAATTCCCATTTTTTCGTTACTATTATTATAACACAAAAAGGTCAGTCAGAAAAATGTGACCTCTTGAAGGGGCTGGCTGATTGAGAATATAAAGGAGGAAGACTCATGGCTAAAGGATTCGCTAAAGGTCTTGTAACAGGTGTCGCAGGAACTGTCGCTGCAGTTGCAGGCGCGGTATACGCATTTAAAAAGAAAGTAATCGAACCAGAAGAGCAAAAAGCAGCTTTCATCGAAGAAAACCGTAAAAAAGCAGCTCGTCGCCGCGTATCACGTTAAAAAACAAAAGAAGTTGGGATTTATTGTCTCAACTTCTTTTTTCTATTCTTTTAAATAGCTAGGTCAAACTTCAACTGTGGCTTGACAGGGTCATAATCCACCAACTCAAAGTCTTCTGCTTTGATATCAAAGAAGTTGGTTTTATCTGGCACATTCAAAACCAAACGTGGTTGGCAGTTTGACGGCTCCCGACGAAGCAATTCCTGAGCTTGTTCAAATTGATTATCATAGATATGGAGGTTGTTGATAAAGTAGAAGAACTTCCCAACCTTCCAGCCGAAATGTTTGGCAATCATCATTTGAAGAGCCACATACTGCATAGCATTGATGTGGTGGGCCACCAGCATATCATTCGATCGTTGCGTCAAGGTCGCATCCAGATAGATTTCTCCATCTACACGGCGGACATCAAACATGGTCTGAAAGGCACATGGGAGGAGGCCGTCCGTCTCCTCAAAAGCTTGATAATCCCAGAGAGAGATAATATTGCGGCGGTTCCAAGGGTTGGCTTCCAACTGCTTGAGAAGCTTATTGATGATGTCGTGTTTCTTAACGACCGCCCCGTAACGCTCACCAATAGTTCCCGTATCTCCCACTTCCCAGTCATTCCAGTAGTGAACATTGTACTTGTCATTAAGCACGTCTAGGCTATTTGACTGGTCTTGGTAAATCCAGAGCACTTCCTTGATTGCGGATTTGATGGCAATAGGACGCAAGGTTGTGATGGGGAATTCCCCTTTTGCTAAGTCATACTCTGCAAAGGCACCCGTTACATACTTGGAGTTGGCAACGGTTCCATCCTTGTACTTGGGACGAGCCTGCTCTGAAAAGACACCGTCTTTGAGGATTCGTTCAATATTTTCTTTAAAAATCGTATCTGCTTTTGTCATTTACTCTCACCTCATTTATTGTCCTAACTAGTATAGCATAAAAAAAGAAAGGAGGAAATCACTCGATTTAAAGTAGTGTTTTTCTCCTTTTATTATTTTATTGCAATACAAGTGATGCTGCTCCGATAACTCCAGCGTCATTTCCTAGAGTTGCAAGAGCCAATTTAGTTGTTGTGCGTACTTGTGGGAAGGTATTTTCGTCGTAAACCTTTTGAACACCTTGTAGAAGGAATTCTCCTGCAGCTGATACACCACCACCGATAACTATGGTTGATGGGTTTAGGATTGAACCAATGTTAGCACAAGCGATTCCCAAGTAACGTGAGAAGTTACGGTAAACGATCAAAGCAAGGTCGTCTCCTTCTTTTGCGAGATCAAAGACAGTCTTAGCAGTTACTTCTTCTCCGTTATCAATCAAGCGTTTCAAGGCTGCATCGCCTTCGTATTCATCGGCATAGCGACGAGTCAAGTTGACAATCCCTGTTGCTGAGGCAACTGTCTCAAGGCAACCTTTCTTACCGCAAGTACATGCGATTGGTTGGTCAAAGTCAACAGTGATGTGGCCAAGTTCACCTGCTGCACCAGCAACACCGTGAAGCAATTTACCTTCTGCTACGATACCGCCACCAACACCAGTACCAAGTGTCATAAAGACAACGTCTGGTTGGTTATCTCCAGCACCCATCCAACGTTCACCAAGAGCCGCAACATTGGCATCATTATCAATGAAAAATGGAATGCCCAAGGCTTTTTCAATCTTTTCTTTAATTGGTTGAAGGGTTTTCCAGTTGAGGTTGTAGGCACCGATAACAGTTCCTTTTTCACGGTCAACCACACCTGGTGATCCCATTCCAATACCTTGGAAGTCTGCTGCTGCCAATCCAAGCAAGTCCAAGCGATGTTGAATAGACTCAATCATATCATCAACGATATGACTTCCCTCATCCAAAATATTAGTCTTGATAGACCATTTTTCTTGGATTTCTCCTGCTGTTGTTAAGATTGCAAATTTGATAGAAGTTCCACCAAGGTCAATCCCAATAATCTTTTGACTCATCATATTCTCCTTTTTAATTGAAAATGCTTACAGTACTAGTATAACAAAATCGTTAGATTTGTGCAAAGGTTTGCATGAAAAAGTTACATTTTATAATTAATAACTATTTATCCCCTAGATGTTGAATGGCATAGTTTGCTTCTTCTTTTGTAAATTGTCCACTCCAAGGAGAAGTTAGCCTCTCATAAATTTTTGTCTTTGATAAATTGGTATTCTTTCGGTATTCTCTTGCTCGAATTAAGGCATTTGACTTATAATCTGCATTCAAGTGATCGATGGCATACTGCACTGCTGAACTTGAAAAACCATGCCACGTTAATTGGTCATAGAGAGCTTTTTTTGACATATGTGAAAACGAATTATAGCTTCTCGCTTTAATTAAAGCAGCATTGTACGGGTTCCCATCTGCCGGTTTTGGTTGTCGCACACCATCATATCCTACATAGTAACGGCCACCATCTACCCATTTGCCCCTAGCCATTTCACCATCTGATCCCACATAGTAACGGCCACCATCTACCCATTCATTCTTGGCCATCTTTCCATCTGATTTATAATAATAGTATCCTACCCATTTATTGCGAGGATAGCTGCCTTCTGATGGTAGATTAAGTTTTTGAATTGCATAATTAGCTTCTTCTTTTGTAAATTGTCCACTCCAAGGAGAAGTTAGCCTCTCATAAATTTTTGTCTTTGATAAATTGGTATTCTTTCGGTATTCTCTTGCTTTAATTAAGGCATTTGCTTTGTAATCTGCATTCAAGTGATCGATGGCATACTGCGCTGCTGAACTTGAAAAACCATACCACGTTAATTGGTCATAGAGAGCTTTTTTTGACAGACGTAAAGACGAATTATAGCTTTTCGCTTTACTTAAAGCAGCATTGTACGGGTTCCCATCTGCCTGTTTTGGTTGCCGCACACCATCGTATCCTACATAGTAACGGCCACCATCTACCCATCTATTCCTTAGCATTTTGCCTTCAGAATCAACATAGTAACGCCCACCATCTACCCATTCATTCTTGGCCATCTTTCCATCTGATTTGAGATAAGAATTTCCTACCCATTTATTGCGAGCAGAGCTTCCTTCTGCTGTTAGATAATAATATGAACCATGGTTTTTATCATAAATCCAGTCACTTTTAACCTTTTTTCCATCAGAATCAACATAATAACGACCACCATCTACCCATTCATTTTTAGCTCTCTTTCCATCTGATTTGACGTAGTAATTTCCTACCCAGCCAGACTGAACTTTAGATTTTGATTTATCCTGTTTAGGAGTTGTTTCTTTAGGTTTTGGTGCCGGCTTCGGCGCGGGTTTTGGTGCTGGCTTCGACGCGGGTTTCGGTGCTGGCTTCAGCGCAGGTTTTGGTGCTGGCTTCGGCGCAGGTTTTGATGCTGGCTTCGGCGTGGGTTTTGGTACTGGCTTCGGCGCGGGTTTCGGTGCTGGCTTCGGCGTGGGTTTTGGTACCGGCTTCGGCGCAGGTTTTGGTGCGGGTTTTGGTGCTGGCTTCGGCGTGGGTTTTGGTACTGGCTTCGGCGCGGGTTTCGGTGCTGGCTTCGGCGTGGGTTTTGGTACCGGCTTCGGCGCAGGTTTTGGTGCGGGTTTTGGTGCCGGCTTCGGCGTGGATTTTGGTGCGGGTTTTGGTGCCGGCTTCGGCGCGGGTTTTGGTACTGGCTTCGGCGCGGGTTTTGGTGCGGGTTTTGGTACTGGCTTCGGCGCAGGTTTTGGTGCGGGTTTTGGTGCCGGCTTCGGCGCGGGTTTTGGTGCGGGTTTTGTATTCTCTTTTACAATCTTACCATTTTTAGACGTATCCTTTTCTTGAGCAGATACTTTCTGAGATGAGAAAGGCAACATCCCCATTGTATCTGAAAGAGAAACAAGTGCAAAAGTAGTTGCTGCTAAACTTGTAACCAAAATTTTTTTTGATTTTCTCATAAAAATCTCCTTTTCTTATGATTTACACTTATAGTATATCATATCCTTAATCTTTTTTACATTAAAATAATAACTATACAAGCACTAATCTGAAGCTGAGCGAGTAGAAATTGAAGCTTATTTAAACGTAGGACTCAAACCGCCTGAGTTTGCTCATAGACTGGGGAGAAACCAACGGGACATAGCATAGATGCCTTTGTTCACACCTATAAACTCCAACACCTTTTTGAAATTGGAAAATCCATTCTGTTCTGGGTGGAAAGACAATAGGAGAACCTTCTATTTTGCACTTGGCTATAGTCGGCAAAAAAGCTGTTTGAGCTCACTCAAACAGCTTGAAAGATACTCTCTTAATCAGAGGAACAACTTTGTTGTACTTGACTTGTCAATTGGTGTTAAAATAGTTATTCTAAATAATTAGTCGCCTAGATGTTGAATTGCATAGTTTGCTTCTTCTTTGGTAAATTCTTTAAAATAATAAGGAGAAGTTAGCCTCTCATAAATTTCTGTCTTTGATAAATGGGCATTCTTTCGGTATTCTCTTGCTGTAGCTAAGGCATTCGCCTTATAGTCTGCTTGCAAATGATTGATAGCATATTGTGCAGTTTCACTATTAAAACCTTCATAAATTAACATCTCATAAATTCTTTTTTTTGACAAATGAATCTCATTATAAGCTTGTGCACTCTTTAAAGCTGCTGAGTATGGATTCCCGGCTGCTGGTTTTGGTTGCCACACACCATCGTATCCTACATAGTAACGACCACCATCTACCCATCTATTCCTTACCATTTTGCCTTTAGAATCAACATAGTAACGACCGCCATCTACCCATTCATTCTTGGCCATCTTTCCATCCGATTTATAATAATAAGCTCCTACCCATTTATTGCGAGGATAGCTGCCTTCTGATGGTAGATTAAGTTTTTGAATAGCATAGTTGGCTTCTTCTTTGGTAAAACTACGATCGGTCAGCTTTCTATATAATTCTGATCTAGATGAACTACCATATTCTAAAAATTCCCTTGCTCTAGCTAAGGCATTCGCCTTATAGTCTGCTTGCAAATGATTGATAGCATATTGTGCAGCGTCACTATTAAAACCATCAAAAATTAACATCTCATAAATTCCTTTTTTTGACAGATGTAAAGACGAATTATAGCTTTTCGCTTTACTTAAAGCAGCATTGTACGGGTTGCCATCTGCTGGTTTTGGTTGCCAGACACCATCGTATCCTACATAGTAACGGCCACCATCTACCCATTTACTCCTTACCATTTTGCCTTTAGAATCAACATAGTAACGACCGCCATCTACCCATTCATTCTTGGCCATCTTACCATCTGATTTGAGATAATAATTTCCTACCCATTTGTTGCGAGCGTAGCTGCCTTCTGATGTTAGATAATAATATGAACCATAGTTTTTATCATAAATCCAGTCACTTTTAACCTTTTTTCCATCAGAATCAACATAATAACGACCACCATCTACCCATTCATTTTTGGCCATTTTACCGTTTGAGTTTAGATAGTAATTAC